>Ga0065711_1033969_pt1 | contig 24496 bp, 15 predicted proteins | sample Hoacrofraction12_FD_59098 | JGI IMG/M metagenome (GOLD analysis project Ga0065711, IMG submission 59098) | Hoatzin crop microbial communities from Cojedes, Venezuela - Epithelial fraction 12 v2 (version 2) | ecosystem: Host-associated > Birds > Digestive system > Esophagus > Crop | place...
TGAGGAAGAACTTCTTCCCTCTGAGGGTGACGGAGCCCTGGCCCAGGCTGCCCAGGGAGGCTGCAGAGTCTCCTTCTCTGGAGATATTCCAGCCCTGCCTGGACGCAGTGCTGTGCAGCCTGCTCTGGGTGACCCTGCTTGGGCAGGGGGTTGGACTGGGTGACCCACAGAGGTCCCTTCCAAGCCCGACCATTCTGTGTGATTCACCAAATAGTAGCTGTTTAATGTTAAATTACTGGCAGGGTTAAGCATGGTACATGGTGCTCTACCTTGTGAGTGCAGATTTTTTGTTACATTTATTATTATATTTATTCAGCTCACACTCTGACCACTTTCTTCCCTAATAAACACTGCAATTGGTGTAAATGCATTTAGTCAGACATAAAGGGGCAGGAGGAGAGCAAGAGGGGGTGTGAAGAGCGAGCAGGTGAACTGCATGGCAATTATTGCAAGTGGCTCTGGATGCCGTTAATAGAAGATGCCCAAACAAAACTCAGATGTGGTAACAATTTCCAGGGTCTGTGTGGAAAATACGGTTTTCCTCAGTTTGTTCACTGTAGCGGAGAGCCGCTGCATCCAAGTTGCCAACCACATCAGCAGCCCTTCCTGAGCAGCTTGTATCGTTAAGCTGCCGAGTTTGTTCTTCCCCTTAGCGCATAACGGAGACGCAGATGGACCCAAACTGAACGGGATTTGGTTCTGTGGTGCTGAGACTGGTGTCTGTTGCCTCATCTATGCAAAGAGAAATAAATGTAGACAGCAGGGACACTATTTGGTTCCTGATTAATAGGTGTAATCATCACAGAATAACTATCAATGTGTCACTACAGTGAATTTAAATTGCATGCTATGCAGCCTGTGTTGCAGTCTACAAGCTAGGCTGACTTAAACATTTTATTAATGTCATAAATTTTTAAAGCTAATAGCTAGTGGTATGCAAGTCAGTAGCTGCTGTTGGGGAGGATAAAAACCTCTGAGATAATTTCCTTTGAATAGTGACTGCGATTCTGATTTTTGAAAATATAATGCAGCTAATTCTGGTCATCTATCTGTAAGTCATAAAATCTAAACCAACCATAACACATATCTTTGGTCAAAATTCATGAAATGATTGTTGGTTTTTTTGGCGATACTCTTTATTTGATCTATTCTATATTTCCAGCCAAACAAGACTGTGTTGAAAAAGTTAACATTGTTTTGATTACTAAACATCCAGCTTGTTACCAATGGGGAATTCTCCACGGATGGGGACTGCGCATGTCCTAGGGAGTAAGGCTTGTCATCAGGTCCTATTGCAGAAAGAAGAGAATGATGTGTATGTGCACCATGGCATGGTAGATGATCTTAGATACTGCTTGGTAAGGCAGATGTTGCAGTGAGACAAATTCATGCTATTTGTTTTACGGAATAAGTAGGAATCTATCATGGTTCAAGCCTCACTGACAAAATTGTCAGCTAAGGTAAAATAATAACATTGATTACTGGGGGTAAAGAAGAATGAAAAATTGATTTTTAAAAATCTCATATGTGATTTGCAGAGATTAAAGTTAGATGATTCATATTAAACATAAAAATGGAGAGAATAAATAAGAAACCCCTTTAGACCAATTACACAGAATCCATTTGCAGCCTATAATAAATTTCAGATGACTCCTTAGCAAAAATATAGTTTATGGAAGTATTGCACTCGAACAAGTGTACAGGCTGGATAAAAGATCTTCCTACATATTGTCTAGACTGGGAGGCTGAATAAAATGGTTCAGCTCATTCAGTGTGTAAAAACATTTTAAAAATATGTGCCCTAAGGAGAATTTGACTTGACGCATTGCTGTGGTTATCATGGAAATGTCTGATGGGAATATTCCTGTATGTGTACCTAATTACTGGGGCTAATCTTTGATGGAAATCTGAACTTAAACTACCATGAAAATACCCACAGAAAATGCCTTATTGGAAAAAAAACTAAATAAGGCTTTCAGAAATCAGACTTTTGGGTTGGGTTTTTTTTCCTATGGAGGATCAACACTTAGAAATGTCAAATTTTTTTATTTTTATTAGAATTTCAATTTTTGTTCAAAATTATGAGAGATTGGATAAGAAAGCCATATTCGTCCAGCTTTAAAAATCCTTAAGGCTGTAGAATACAACTACTTCTGAAGCAAACTCTCCGTTTCTGTGAAGTGCAGGTTAGTTTTCAGCATGGCAATAGCTTGATCCTATCATCAGCAAAATTATTGTCAAAACATACAAGGCGAGCATGGCAGGTGAGTCTGACACTATTCATTTCAAGCCATCACAGAAAGGTCAAGGGCTAAGTCTACAGCTAAAAAAGAAGTTGCATAGCAAATTTCTTGCATGTATCTCTTGCAGAAAGCCTGACTAGCTCATGGCTAAAGAAAAGTTAATCTCTCCAAGTTGTGGTGTCGCATTGGGTTTGCCTATCAAGCTGTGTTACGCTACCTCACAGAATCTGACATGACAGAGCTAGCTCAGCTTCACGTGTCACAGCCCGATGTCACTCTTGGGATAGCTAAAACCAGTTTTTTTAAAGAAAATTCAGAAAGCACTGTATTGAGAGAGACAGTAGGACAGTGTGTGGGATGAAGGAAAAGAGAGAGCAAATCGAAGAAACATCGTTTGAATAAAGCTTTTAATATGCAGACTTGCAAATTATTTTTTGTTTGGTTTTGTCTAACTTTTTAACCTTTCAAGCTGGGTTACAGCTTCCTAACTCCGACTTGAGGCACTTAAGGACAGAACTGCTGTCCATTTAATGCTGAAGTCAGGTAATGAAAGGTGACACACCTACCAACGCCTGGCAAATGGCAGGAAAGTTTGGAAAGATGCTTTGTAAAGCTGGAGTGGTTTTGTGGTGGGAGTAAAGAGGAGCAGCTTCAGAAGCCTCAGCCTGAACTCTTTGGGGATTATCTCCCTGGTCACACAGCTCTGAACACTTCCATTACTTTTCTACTGCACCCCAGAATTTTACAGAGCGTTGCTTGAACGCTAATGGTGAGGAAAATTGCCTGAATAATAGTAATCGTGTACAATTACAATAAGTACACGGATGTAGCTGGAAGGTGGATTTTCTTTTTCTGTTTCTTAGAGTTTTATTACTCATTAAACTCTAAGCCCGGCTTCCTTCACTTACATCGGTTTTGCTACAGTCGTTACTGATCTTACCTTTACTTTATTGATTTCAGCGGAGTTCAACAGGCATAAAAATATGTAACTAAAAGAAGAATCAATTCCACATTAATTAGCCAGCATGCATGATTTTATGCTGCTTAATGACTCTTGTAATCATCTACAACCGTACAAAGTGAAAGGCAATCATACCCAGGCAGAGCTATACGATAACACATATCTCTAGCAGCGAATTCACCCTTCCTGCATGTTTTAGAGTGCAGTCTTTTCTATAAAATTGTATCTAGATTATAAATAGTCACAAAGAAGTAATGATTATAAACAGCCCTATATGAGCTCAAACTTTTTTTTTTTCAGGCAGCAGAAAGTGCTATGAAAAGGCCCACCAGCCAATGCCTGGTACCTTAATGAGCTTCCCTAGTCTGGGAAGGATTTGCACGATAAAGCTCTTAGGACCGCATCTAAAGACCACTGGAGCAAGTGGAAAGATTATTTGTTTACAGCCCTTTATAATTCTGTTTTTTACAATGATTCCCTGGCTGGTTTATTTACTTTGTTTTTTAATGAAGACAGCATTGTGGAAGGTTTTGCATTGCAGGGAGGGCTTCAGGATTCTGCATAATGAAGCACTGAGGTACAGTAGAAACTTTGATTTCTAAAAACTTTTGGACCTGCGTATACAAACAAATCAATATCTACTACACTGGACGTGTGCTGGTTTGGGAGCTTATGCTTTTATCTCTTGGCATGACACTTTCTCCAAACTGCTCGTTTCTGCCCTGTCCTGTAAAGCTGATTTTATATGAGGACTAGCCTTCAGTTTTTTTCATACTTTATTCTAAACCTACTCTTTATATCAGTAGCTGCTTATTCCCTTAGTGCAGTAGGATTCAGTTAAACATGGTGTTGGATTCTGTCTTAAAAGATATATGAGGAAGATCTGTTTTCCGCCCCGCGCCCCCAAGCCATTTGCATACTCTTTTGTTGAGAAGACACCTGGAATCCACAGCTGACGATGTCTTTTCACTGCTGTATTCAAGACTGATCAAACTCCCCTCTAAGGCTTCTTGGTCTAGGATCTTTTTGTGGCAGATGTGTGTGATATTATCTAAAATTGTTCCTTACGGGGACATTTAATTTCTGTCTGCGTGGTAGGTGTGATTCAGTATTAAGTGGCAAGCTAGCCTTTGTAGTCTAGTCATGTGGTCTATATAATACGGTTTGGTATACAGAAATACAGCTAGTGAATGTATTTTGTAATAAAACATACATTCTTGAATGACTATAAAACCATAATCCTTTTTATTTTTGATATTTACTCTTCCTTTTATCATAGGGAAACAATGAAGATGCTTGCTTAGATACAGATGACATTATGGTCTATCTTTGCTGTGCTTTTTTTTTCTCCCTTTATCTGTACGTTTACACATGAATGGGCCGTTCGTTCTAGATGGCAAGAAGATCACAGTGAATTATATTCACTTTAGCGATAAAGTGTCAAATTCAATCTAGTATAAAATTCCACATCCTTTCAAATGGAGGAAATAATTTTAATTTGTATTGTCAGCAACTGAACTTTCTCTTTCATCCTTTCACTGATGGTGTAACTACATGGGGCTGGGAACTTCATACTTGAAGTCTTACCAGACATTCCTGAAAGCCAGGGTTATTCTGGAAATCAATTTAAAAGAATATTCTTTTCATTATCACAAAATAAAATAGAGAGAAAACTGATGTGCTTAATAGCAGGAAAACATCAGGAAAGTTGTTGCTCTGAGTTGCAGTAGTTATCAGTAACAAGCAGCACTTTTATGGCAGGTCTGTGCTGGTTATAAACAGTTGGTACACCTTAGTGCTACTCTAGCTCTGATTGTTTTTGTGTGATTGAGCAACTTGAAACATCAGGTATAGGCTGATATCTTGTTAACGCTGGGTGTAGCGTTCACTGAGAGATCATGTCTGTCCTGCAGGCTTTGACAGTCACTTCTGAAGTCATTGGAAGGACCAAAATATATGTTCGATTCAGCTCCTGGGTGATCTAATGGGCTGCCTTTGCACTTAAAGTGGAATTTACTTATGGACTTTCTTATAACAGGATCTTTAACTATGAGATGGATAAAGTGTGGTAGAAACAGCAGAAATAATTAAGCAGAACAGCAAAACATAACAGAATGTAACATAACAGCAGAAATAAATAAGAAATAAATAAAGAAATAAGCCCAGTTTATGCTTGTTTTATGGGTTGCAATAGCAGTCGTTGGATCACTCTGCCAGGCATGACCCTTGCTGGCTGTGCCGGTGGCCATACCACCGACTGCTCCCCTGGCTCTGGATGCAGCCTGGACAAAGGGCAGTTCAGCACCGTCGTCTCATGTGTGCAGTGTATTCCCAACAGCGGTGTGCCAGGAAAATGAAGTTGTGTTCTCTACCCCTTCTGCTTTACAAAGGACAGCAGCATTTAGCGGGGGCAGATTCTGGCTGCGCCACTGAGATGATGCTGACAAGAACTTGCTGTATAACTTCTCTCTCTAATTTTCCCTTGTTCAAGCAGTCGAGAAGCTGCAATGGCATAAAATGCTCTCCATGCCCTGTTGGCATCATTCGAGCTGCTCTGTTCCAGCAAACGTGCTGGTGATCCCGCACCTATCAGCCGTGCTGGGAGCTGCCTCTGCTGCTTGCCTTCGCTGGAGACGGCCGTGAGGGCTGCCTTCTGGAAAACTGTTTGGTGTGTTTGAGCAGAGAGGGATGGATGGCTGCAGATCCTAGCTCTAAAGATGCAAAGTGCTTAAATTAAAAGAATACAGAAAGGATTGCTCCTTTTCCAGAGACTAATGGGGTCTTTGTTGTGATAGCAATCTCATAGTAACTGTGATGGAGTAGTGGGTTGCTGGGAAACTCCAGATGGAGCAAGTAGGCGAAAGCTTTGAAAGTGGGACAAGTGGTGTGGTGACAGGGAGAACGAGGAGGAGGAATGCTGTGGCAATCATACCTATAACATACTGAAATATATGGCTATTTGCTGGAAAGTACTCCAGTGAAGTCAGGGTAAGCATGGGTTTTACCCCCACTGCACAGTCCTTAGCCACTTCGTTAGGGCTGAGCTGCCACTGCAGCTCTCTAACCTGTAGGCAATGTGCAGGTGTTGTCACAAAGAAAGAGAGGAGGATGATCAGGCAGGTTGGAATAAAGCTTCGCATGTCTGATGGAGCCACAGTTAAGCAGAGAGGCTCATACGGGGTGCATTAAGAGGAGTGTGGCCAGCAGGTCGAGGGAGGTTCTTCTCCCCCTCTGCTCTGCCCTAGTGAGCCCCCATCTGCAGTACTGTGTCCTGTTATGGGCTACCCAGTTCAAGAAAGATGAGAAGCTACTGGATAGAGTCTAGCGCAGGGCTATCAAGGATGAGGAGGGGACTGGAGCATCTCTCCTGTGAGGAGAGGATGAGGGAGCTGGGCTTGTTCAGCCTGGAGAAGAGAAGGCTGAGAGGTGACCTTAGAAATGCCTCTAAATATCTGCAGGGTGGGGGTCAGGAGGATGGGGCCAGACTCTTTCCAGTGGTGCCCAGTGACAGGACAAGGGGCAACAGGCACAAACTGAAGCCTGGGAAGTTCCAGCTGAACATGAGGAACAACTTCTTCCCTCTGAGGGTGACAGAGCCCTGGCCCAGGCTGCCCAGGGAGGCTGCAGAGTCTCCTTCTCTGGAGATATTGAAGTCCTGTCTGGATGTGGTGCTGTGCAGCCTGCTCTGGGTGACCCTGCTTTGACAGGGGGTTGGGCTGGGTGACCCACAGAGGTCCCTTCCAACCCTGACCATTCTGTGATTCTGTGAATCACCATGGGTGGGGGCTAAAAACATCACCCCCACCCATCCCATGCCAAATATGCTGAATGCTCTTTATTACACTTTTGGTAGTTACAGTGAACACACACGCACACACACACACACAAACTGATAGGCACGTATTCAGGGCTCCTATATTATTTTCCTTGGCACACTGACTCCACAGCTCTGCCAAACATAAAATGAAGAGAAGCAAGACTCACCTTTGTGTGGTTAAGTCTCTGTGTAACCAGTTCTGGGGTTTCTTTTGTTTATTTTAATGCCTATTTCCTTCCAGTGAACTTTCTCTAGCAGTTTTGGAGATGTGTCACTCCTGTGACTCAATATAGAAGAAAACAGAAACCATTTTTTGTGAGCATGTATTGTTTGAAAGTAATTTGTGGTCTAGAGAGCTGGGCTGTGGCATGGTTTCAAGCTGCATAGCCCTTGATCCCATTGATTTTAGATGCTTTGCAGCTCTGGGTTTTGCAGGCTGGCTGGCTGCAGCTCCATCGTGGAGTTTGCTTCATTTTCAGACCCGTTTTGTGAATTGATTCAATATCTGACAGCGTAACGCTAGCAACTTCTGTTCTGTGGATTGCTGAAGTGTCCAAGAGATATGCGGCAGCGCTCCTTAAAAAGGGTCCCAAACCCAAATACTTACAGTTTCAGTGCCTTAATTCTAACGCCTTTTCAGCTTGTTACTAGATTTGTATAATTTCAGAAGTAATCTACAACACAATGAATGTCAGGCAAAGGAGGAAATAAACAGTCTCTTCTAAATTTTTAATAGAATTATTGATTTTTAGCTGCGTTGATACCTGTCCATTAATCTACTACAACAAAATATTCATAAAGACTTCTTAATTTTAAGTCTCTTCTTTTTGTCTTCATTTAAATGTCACGACAAGGTGATTTATCAAGAGGGAGGAACTTTAACAGTAAAATTACATTGTGATACCACCTCAAGAAGCAATACATGAAACACAAAGAGCACGCAAATTTTTCTTGTGCCTGCAACTTCATTATCTGTGAAAAACCATAAAAAGATTATTTTTTTTCTTATAGCTAAGGACTAACCAGTAAGGACTGAAATACTTTATATTTTTGCACACTTGAGAACAGCTATTCATCATCATCTTCACAACATTCTGGACAAGACATTCGTCAATAATAGTCTCCTAACACTTATCTTAGCCTGTCATTGAGAAACATTAATAACACTTCAGTAATATTAAAAAATATTAACTATGCTGTTACAAGACCATTACATTTCCTAGACATTCATAAATATTTTTTAAAAATATGCTTATAAGGTACTTTTGTGTTCAGACCTTCAGCATAATGTACATCAGGTGCACTAAATATGTATTTTATGTTTGCATTGTCTGAGATGACTCAGTGAACAGTGTGATGTGGTGACCCTTCTGCTCTGGGTAACAGGAAAACAGAGATAAGAACTATAGGCAAATAAGAATGAGTAGAAGCATTTTGGGTACATTTGAAATATGGTGTAGATAAATATACATGTTTGTGTGAGTCATCAAGACTATTTCTCCCCAGACTTGCCATTTTTCTACAGTTTTGTGAACTTGCAGTAGACTCACTGTTCTTTATTACCATAATTACCTTAATTTCTGCCTGAAACCTTGAATCTGCAGTAGGAGGGAATAATGCTCCAGCACGGCCAAAGCGCACGCTGCAGCATTGACTGATCCTGACAAGTTCTGCTTTTGCCTCTGGCTAATGTTTATTTTGTCTCTTGTGTTCATTTATCGTGGTATAATCACTGTGGTAGTGTCACTGCAATTTTAGGAAAGGCTTCTATTTCTGAACTTAAAAAAGAAAAACAGAACAGGTTTTTTAGAATGTGTTTTGAGGACCGGGAAGATTAAGATTAAGGCATAGTAAGCAGCCATGAATTTAGGAGCAACACTGCTGTGTTGTGTGTTTATGGTGCCGTTCAGCATCCTTGGAGGAATGCTGATTTAGCATAGTACATATTTGTGATGACTGAAGACTGCTGGAGCCCTAAATGGTGACGTCTTTTGGCATTGAGTTTTCTGCAAGAACTGGTCTCTGCAATCATGAAGGCAGCACAGGAACAGAGATGGGTTAGGGACAGAGCTACCAGTTTGGGCTCATTTTGGCTGCTAGGTTAGAGGGAGATGAAGGTGGGTGGGAAAAATCCCAGAGAAAATTCCAGCTGTGAACACTAGCAACACAACCTGCCAGTACTGACGATAAATCGAATCTTTGAGGTTAATACAGGCAGTTTGTGTTTAACTGCAGCAAGGAGGTAAGAGAAGGTTACAATCACGTGTAAAATGTTAGAAGTGTATTAAATGCCAGATTTGTGCTACCATTCTATGGAGCACAGTAGTACTAAAAACTTTTCAGGCTTCAGCTAACAAGTGGTATGGAGAATAGGAAGAAATATATTTAAAAGGAAAGCCCTTGGTGAAAACAGAAGCTGTATTTTATACAAACTGTAACCCATCTAATAATGCCAGATTTCTAATTGCTTCAAAATATGGAGACATTTTCATTATTAGGTTGAAGTCATATGTTTCTTTATGGGACCTGACAGTCAATGGATTCATTTATGTGCCTTATTCCAGAAAATGAAGTAAACAGTTCTGCTTATCACTTATTCATTAGCATTTATTCCAGAAGATTTGATCAGCTGTCTTTCTCTTTTTTAGTGAATCTTGATTTAGACTTCTTTTGAAGCATACTACTTGGTATTTCCACTGAGCACTTTGTGACACGGTCTGTGTGGTGTTGTGTCTGGTGGTTCCCCAAGTAGGCTGTCTTCAAGTCTCAATGAATTTTTCATTTGCTTGCAAGTTTCTTGAATCCTTGCAGGCAAGACAGAAATTTCTGTCTGCTTTAAGACAGCAGAAGCAGAGACTGAAGTATCTTGTTGTGGAAAATGAAATTTAACAGTCATTTGATCAAGAATAAGGGAAACGTTCCCTGAGGAGAACACCTTGATATGCTTGATTATTTATATTCTTGAAAGAGAACAGAGAGAGAGAAGTTTAATGGGTATATATTTTTTAAAATTCTGAATATTAACCCATTTTCTAGATGTGACCGCTTTCTCATCAGACTGGTTAAGAACTAACATTCTTGGAAAGTGAATCTCCCTCTGAACGCACTTTTTTAGGGGTAGGAAATCCTGAAACAGTCTCATGAAGAGAAGTTCTAGAGTGCAATGTGTATAGCATAAACTATTTAGTGTCTGCCAGGTTTAGTAAATTTGTGGCCTCATTCTGCAGGGGTTCAGGGACTAATGCTTTTAGTGCTCAAAGGCACAGGCTGCAATTGCTGGTTATATTCATGGTGGATGAATGTGTTAATGAATTATGAATTCACATCATAATGCAGAAGGTTTCAGATAGATCGTGAACTCCTGTGATCTTGCTTGTTCAAATTGGGTTGCTGGTTAATGGGTTATTTCATTAATATGGTTGTTTAAATGTGTGTTTAATCAAAGTATGGAAGGCCTAACCTATCAAGCCCAAATGAAGAAGTCATCCTGGTTTGGCACTGTGGTAGGATAATTTATTTTGTAGTTCAGAGGATGATGTAGCTCTTCAGCCTACTGACAGCTGTGGCCTTTTGCTCACGTAAGGTGGGTCTAGAGTCTGACCCTTGGTGATGAGTTCTGTGTCTGTGTGGTCACAACTTTTTATGCCTAAATTCTCTAACCGTTCTGCACAGATGAACTAAAAGCATTAAACTCTTATAAAAAAAAAAAGTAGCAATTATGCAAGAAATATCAATAAATTATGCATGAGAATAAATATATTAAATTAAACCACTTTAGATGAGATGTGAGCCGGTTAGTGATGTGTGTGCTGTACTGCAGTGCAGTTGTGTGAACACAGTGTTAGAAATCCACATCCATAACAAATAATGCAGTCTGTTACATTTTCATTGGGTTGATTTGAATTCATTTGTTTACCATTTACTGTTGAAGAGTCAATCTCATTTTCTGATGTTTGAGCAAGTTCGTGGTACAATATGTAAACATTACAAAATTTAATCAGATGTCGTTCGATTTGTTGAAGTAAACAAAGCTCGGCAATAATCATGCAATATTACAGATTTCTGATCACTTCTGTCATTTAAATTTAGTTCTGTGTTGTGGAGCTAATTACTGAAAATAACCTCTCATAGAACAAATCACCATTTTATCTTAGCTAAGGCCAAATCCCTAGCTGTCTATTGTAGATAGTATCTGGTGAGGAAATCTTAGGAAACTGGACATCTTACTGACAGGCACAAACTGATAGACTAATGTACACCTGGAAGCCATTCCAGCTTCCAGAATATATTTTGTATTGGTTTGAACTGACATGCACACACGTTACAATGCTCTTCTTCAGAGACCCATGGGAAAGAAAGCTGGAAGAGATCCTTAACCTGTCCCAAATTTGTAATAGAGATGTAAGTCTTCATGTTCTTAGCTCTCCTCACAATGAGAGAATTTGTCCCAACTCTGCCCACACAATTTGCTCCTGTCAGTCTCGGGGTCAGGAAGCATGCTCGGAAAGGCTTTATCCCAATTAGCGAGGAAAACCAGCTGGAAAGTAGAGCAGACTCTCCAAAATTAATTATGTTATTCCAATCAGGTGTTTGAAAATATGTTTTATTGCCTACATAATGGCTTGGCTCTTTTGAGAGCGCAGAGAAATCCATGTGAAACACTGTGTCTGGACTCAGTATTTCAGGAGTGTGTAAACTGATGACTGAGAAGGGTGCAAAGAGATACAGAGAATGTTGAAAGGAGGTGGATGGGGTTCTGCAAGGGTGAAGGGAAGTTTGGCTGTCGAATTTATGGTGCCTGGGTTTTCCCATCGAGCCCTCCAGAAGATAACCCTTTAGAATCACAAATTTTCTTTTGTCCTATAAAAATACTTGATATCTTAAAAAATGTTCCAATTGCGCACTGATACAAAATGGAAAATGAAATATTAACTCATGGTAAAAGCTTAAAATCTCACAGCAAGAAAATCTGATGAGGCTACGGGAGAGGGTTTCAGGTCCATCCTAGTTGGCCTAATGCAAACCAGACCTTTCCATTTGAGTCTTCCTCCTTCCAGCAACAGCGGTAACCACCAGACCGTCTCTCTCTGTTGCTGCAGAGCTGGCATGTTTTTCCTATGTCCAAAATGAGCTGCCCGGAGCAGCATGGTCCTGTTCAGGCATCCACCCAGATGTAGGGAACCAAGCTCCAGAGATGTGGTCTGATTTAGGTACATGGCTCTCCCTGTCTGCCAGGGAGATGCTTTAAACACTGTTCTGGCTGGACACCTTTTAGATTATCTTTACCCTTCTGTCTCTATCTTGTTTTAAGAAAACAAATATTTTCTGGAACTGGAAAGTATTTTTTAACAGTTTTTGTGGAAGCTAACATGTTCATGTTAAAAAACTTGGTGTTTACAAATCATTGTTTTCCAAAAAAGCAGTTTCTCCTTGCATATAATGAACAACATCTATCAATTATTTTTAATAATACTTTACAATGTAAGTATCTGTCCACTTGCAGGGCAGTCCATGGGCAGCTGAGAATGCCTCTGACCTGCAGTTCCTGGCAGGCCAAGCTTTGAACACATCTTAGAGACGAAAGGCTAAGCGGTTACATACTGATTTTGTAAAGCTTACGGTTAGCCTTGTAACGCCATTAAATAGAAGCACATCATTGTCATTGTTAATGCAATAATATTATTAAAGTACTATTAATTTCTAATAAACCATAATATAGATTTCTTCAGTTTAAAAAATAATTACAAGTTTAAATGCTTATTTTTTACGCTTTTTTTTCTTATTGAATTGCAAAAAACCTGTCAGTGTTTCTCCAGCTTCTATAACGACTAAAACTGGTGATTAAACAATTATTTTTTTTTCCCAGGAAAAGGCACAGATTCATCATCAAGACATTATTCTACCTTGGTGTTTACATTCTGTGGTGGGGAAGGGACGTGATCCAGAAGAGTTGGGTGCGTGCCAGGCTGGGGGAACTCTGCTGCCCTTCCCCTGTTAGGGAAGGACTGCTTGGTCCACGGGGCAGGGTTGTTCCTGTTGTCCCCCCGGTAAATCAAAGCTGCTCTCTGTGCTGATCAAGGCTGGGTGTCTTCATGGTGCCAAGCTGCACTTTACTCGGCCCTGTCAGCACTATGCCTTGGATATGTGTTTTCACCTGTGGTAAATGTAGGCAGTCACCGAAGTCCGGGTATAGTGAGGAAATCATTAATAGAAGTAACAAGAACTTTTAATTTTTTTTAATTACACATTCAGACACAATACTAAAATCCCTTGTGGGTACTTAGAAACTATTAAAGTTTATCCTGATTGCACTGAAGGAAAAAACCCCTCAAAGGCCCTAGTACATATGCTCAAGTGCTATTAGTGTGACATACAATTGAGCAAAAAAGAGTGGCTTTAACAGGAATATTTCATTTGACTTCGTCTGCAATGAAGAATGGGGAAAGAGGGTAAAATAAATAGGACTAGAACAGAAACGGAATGATCTGATTTATACCGTGGCATAGAAAAACATAAATTCCAAGGTACTGAAAAAGCTTTGCAGATCAAGATGCTGAAAGGGAACAGTTCTTGCTCCAGTTTGGAAGTTTTATAGAAGTTTTAGTCAGACATGGTACATTTGAGAAGGGAGCAGGTCTTGTGCCTTTGTAATGCAAAATAAAGTGGGCTGTTCATCATTGTGCTCAGAAGAAATATATATTCATGGTAGGCTGATTTTTCTGTGTATTACATAAAGTGCCATTTTTCAAGAATTAGAAATGGGGAAAATGTTCCATTAAATGAGACACTGAAATATTTAACCCATTTTGAGAGAAAAACAAACACTTAAAAGGAAAAAAATAATAAAAACCCCTAAAAATTCGGTAGCTGTCATGCCTCAGATTTAAAGTTATCACCTTAAGGTGACCAATGATCTTTGGAAATTGAAGCATGGAGGTTATGATTATTAAAAAATTTATTATTAAGCACTATGTGATGGTGTTTACCTGCTGTGTACTGAAGGGTATGCTGCAATACACACACAGTTATGATCTGCCCGGGAAGGTAGAAGTCTGGAGCAGGAAATCTGAGCAGTAATATAAATAATTTATCCAAATGAGCCCAGCGGTCTGCTGGGGCGCCAGGGGAGCCGGGTTTCCCGTGGGGGACCGTGTATTTATGGGCACAGGGGACACAGTACTGCCTAAACCCCAGCAGCCGCGTTTCTCCCCACGTAATGTCTTTTCATCAGAAGATGGCAGCAAACTCTCATGAACCATAACATTTGCTATCCTGCAAACTTTTCCTTCATTAGGGTACCAGGGATGCTGTGAAGGGTCTGCTAGAGCCAGCGTTGACCTGACTTGCTTCTTCAGCCACCCTAGACAAAGCAGTGTTAGATTCATCAAATGCAGGAGGCTGAATCCTCCCTCTTATTTCATTTTACAGGCCAGCTGTTTTAAAGATGCTTTAACAGGTGCTCTCTTCATACTGCCTAGCAAAAGCAGACTCCATCAATGTCATTAACCCAGCCGGAAGCATGCAGGAACTCTGCTGCACCACATTCCTGATGGGCTGATCTCACTCAGCTGGGGGAGGTTGTGCAGCTGGGAGGGCCCTGCTCAGGAGACCCTGGCCATGGCCATCCACCTGGTCAGGGCATCTCCATCCGTGTGGTATCATGAGGTTGATGCCTTTGGACTAGTGGATAAAGGCCTGATTCAGGCTTCTGTTCTTTGACTGGACCAGCATACTTGGATGGTCTGTTTTTGGTGGGATCACTCAGGGTGGACCATTCCTTGGGTGGTCCATCCAAGCCCTCTAGGTGTGGGTTGTGGATGGCCACCTGTGGGTGTCTGACAGTTCATGCCATTGGCACATTAAGCTCAGGTGAGCGCTGGGCTCCCTGCTAAGGTGTCAGGAGCCAAAACTCAGATTTCTGTGTGCCACATTGGCTCTGGCCTCTGGTTTCAAGCCATCATGTTTTATTTCAGTCAAATTCTTAACATTGCTGGTTTGCATTTTTGTGCACTTTTGCTCAAGGTATTGTATTTGAATGCTGCAAGGACCCTCCTCTCATGATGTGGGTTCAGCTGGAGCAAACACCAAGCATTTGTGGGTTGCTTTAATCTCTTTAATCTATTCTTGGCACATAGTTGATTTTTCAGAGCTCATTACTTATGTTAGAGCTAAGACTTTCCTGGAGGGGTTTGACTGCATACTGTTGTCCATCTTTCTACAGAAATAACACAACCAGAGGCACCATTCATTTCTCCTCCTACAGGAAACACCAACTGCGCAGTCCTTATGGCTGCTGGTGTTACACGGAAGTAACATATGTTGACTTTTTATATATTTTAATAGGAAGTAATATTTGTGTACACTAATGCCTAACAGCATCTTAAAAACAATTGCATGTAATTCATACAGAAGTCATAATTTGATCCCAAAATTGCATAGAACTTTTTTTAACCCATAAGGCTTTTAGATTAATTTCAAAAATAAACATTGCATTTCTATATACCATTCTGGGTATTTTCTCTCTAAAGAAGTGTCTGTAATTTATGATCTGTAATTAGAACCCAATTTAATAATTACATGTCCTGCAAAGAAATGTTTCTTGAGCAGGGCTTTGTTCTTATGCAGCTGCTGGAAGCACAAAGATGTGGATTATAAGAAATAGTTCAGATGAAAATGAACCGTTATTGGCAAAGTATCTTCAGAAGTGATTGGAATTGCTGAATGATGAGTATAATTTATCATATGGACTTTGCTGCAACATATATGGTGTCTAGAGTTGTACATCTCATAAGCATGCATGGCATAAATCACTCTGGATGAAAAAAAGATTAATTTTTGTGACTGCATAATGACATCTTTCTATATGAAATTTAGCAAATCAAAGACAGTGTTTGTATGGTTTATCTTTCCTCTAGGAAATGCCAACACAAAAAAGTTAAAGTAAAGATTCTGAAACCATTTCTCCAGGGTTTCCTTCCTATGGTCAAAAGAAGACAGAAAAATCTTTATCAACTGTATTATTAACTTAAGGTTAATTCAGAATAATTTTAGATTTAAACATGAATAATTTCAGACTGACCTGATGATGGGTTAAAACTCTTTCCTAAACTATGAAGTTTTGCTAAAGGAACATATACTCGTTTCATTAACTACTTCTTCCAGGCAATATTCTACTTCGGAAATGACTTAATTTTTTGAAATTCATGGCAAAGGTTTTTTGGAAAACTGTCTGAGCTAGCGGACGCGTATAATAGAGATACATATTTCTAGCTTGCAGGATGTGCTTGTATGTGAATAGATCATATAAAAAGGCCTTTTTCTTGGTAAGATCTTCAGAGAATGCTGTGAAGTTTTAAATTTGTGGAAATGAACAAAAGGTGTGCTGCAGACTAGATTCAGTGTCTCTCTACATGCTTTTTTCCCCCGCTGCATTATAGTGCTGATAAGTGTTGAAGGAAGGATGGCATTGGGCCCAGGTTACTAATAAAGGGCAAATAATTTACTCTAGAAAATTTAGCTGTTCTAGTCTTTTTACGGAATGGTAATTGATTTCCTCTGCGAAAAATTTCTTAGCGCCATTCATCATTTCAACTGAGACACCTTAGCACAGCAAGTAGGTTCTCTGAACTGCAGAAGGTGTGGTCAGAGACGGACTGAGCGTCAGTTGGCAGAGATCACCACAGACGCTGGCAGCTGCAGAGCACAGCAGGACACTTCTCCATGTGTGCCAGGGTAAGAAAGGAATTTAATGGTGGATTTCCAACTATGCAAAGACAAGTGTGCTAGAAAACCTCTTTAAGGACTAGTGCTTAAATGTGATTTGAAATATTAATGCAACCTCATTTTCAGGCGGTGGGACTTTCTTCAGCAAAGCCATGTTTTACTCATTGAGGAGTAGAGAAGGCTCAGGCTGGATTTGGAAGAGTATGACAATCCTGAGAAGGTTGACCTCCAGTGCTGAGTCAAGTTCAGGGTCTCAACAGTTGTCTCCTCTCCTCTGTCCTTTCTGCTTCAGATTCTACAAAAAGAGATGTGCAGAGAGGGCAGCCAGGTTGGTTTCTTTGAACGGTTTCATGTGCCAAGGAGTCAAACCCCATAGATATTTAAGCTGCTTCTGTACCTTTTCCTACACTTCAAAAAATCAAAATTGAACTTGCTTTAAATGAAAAACAACAGCCCAAGCTAATAAATCAAAGTAGATGTTACTGTGTGATTAGTTTTGAAAGCTTTATGTGTTAAGCCTGAATCTGGGTTATTTGGCCTCTCCTTGAACCTCTGTCCGTAGCTGCGACTGCGGGCTCGTGGTATGTTGCCAGTCCAAGCCTTCCTGCAGTGATGCCTTCAATTGAAGAGGTAGACCCACCACCCCAAGCCGTTTTTGGGCTGTTCCTGGTATTTTTGATGAAGAGGGACTGAGTGAGCATGTGTTATGGCCATAAAGTGCAGGAGCATCACCTGCATCACTTGGCGCCTTGGCATAAAAGAGGAGGCTAGGGTCTATTGTGGCTTTACCGAGGTGTCTGTGGTGTCTTCTGCAGGTCTGGCCTCCAAGAGCTGGCTGTGGCATTTGATGTTACTGGTGGTATGTCTGTAACCTCAGCCAGACCTTCCTTGTTCAAACCAAGTGATCGTTTGAAGTGACTTGCATTGCTAGATGTAGTCAGTCATTGCCAGTCAGTTTTTTGAAGTAGGCTTGCTTTAGTGGAGCCACCTTCTGAAAAATATAGGCTGTTGTAAATCCCTAAATGGAGTTGCAGGTAGGCTATGAGGGTGAGAATATTTGTCACATCAAGTATCTTGCACAACTGGTATGCTGGGACATCTCTACAGCATCACAGGAAAATCCTGAGGGGCCCAGTATTAGGAGGAGGGGTTTCCTCCTCCCTGCTGACAGCAAAATTGCAGAGTGCTGTGGCTAATTTTGCCTTCAAAGCATCTCTAACATTGCATTTCCATGTAAAAAATGGCTGTCTTTGCCCTAAGAATCTTAGAAAGTGGCCTGAAACTATGCTCAATATTCTAGGTATTATTTTATACCTCTTACTGAACAAAGAGAATGACGAGTTACTTGTCCCCAAATACATGATGAATATGAAATGGTACAACAGGGTGTTTTGGTCCTGTGTGAGGATTGATGGATTTGGGCAATGAATTTTTTTTTTCCTGCAACCAAGTTCTATTCAAAATCCTCTCACTCAGCAACTCATGAAAATTAATTGAGCTGCTTTATGTACCTTGGACTAATTTCCATACCCTTTCTAAATTACCCTACCCTTTCTAAAACAAGTTAAAAACCCAGCCACTTTGGAAATCACAACATATGGAGGCTGGAAAACTACAAGGCAAAAATTTCAGTGTTATTTCTGTTGAAATATTTCATATTATTGAAACTGACTGAGAATTAGGATAATTTTTTACAGCAATACATGGCAATTACCACTGAAAATGTTTCTGAGATATTTCTGACTTGTTTGTATCATTGCTGTAAGTGTTACAAAAACAATGTGAAATTCCTCTGGAATTGAACTGTTTGTTTATTTTTACCAGGTAATTTCCTGCAGCCTAAGTGAACTATTACATTAATCATGCCATATTTAAAGGTCAGCGTTTGCATTGGTATGATCAATGACGTGTAACCAACCATTTATTTTTCATAGCTGAAAAGATAAGAAAACATACAGTATTAGTAAATTATACATAAGCATATCTCTTACATGAAAGACAGCTGTACATTTAAAATTTTCATTTATGACAATGAAAAAAAAAATCCCATCATGACAAACCCTCCTGGAAAAGTCATGACACCCGCTCGCATTGGCGAGTGATCGCAGCTTTGAAGTGCTGTGAAGTGGCTGGTGTGGCACCTCCTGAACCGTGTGCGCTGCGGTGTGGCAACCCTCGAAGGCTTGCTTGTTGGGAGTTTTGTCATGGCATTTGGTTTGTTTCTAACAAATTCAGCACAGGTGTCTCTTAGGTTAATCTGGAGATATCTTAGCATGAAAAGAATATCTTTGGGGAAGTCTTTGGAGACTTTCCCTATAGAAAAATGTAGTTGTGTGAGAATGGGTAGCTAACAATAACCGTATAAATTATAGCTAGATGAATTTTACATAAAGAAATGGGCTCAGACCGTAAACTCCTTAAATTCTAGTATAAATTCAGAAGCTATCATTAATTATTCCTTTTATTTTTGTGAGCTGATGATGGCAGCAGCAAGAGAGATCTCCTGCACATGATGGCTCTTCCTATGACTCACTTCTGGCCTTAAGCAAAGCACTTGATGCATCTGTGTCTTACCTGAAAAAGAGACAGCACTGCTTTTCTCTGTGACAGAGCTGGTGCCAGCCTTTCTGAATTAATGTCTGAAAGATGCTTTGAGTTCCTAAAATAAAAGGTGCCTTTGATTCGGTGTTTGCCAGGGAAAATCACAATGTACTAGCAGCTAATGCAAGAGGAGTTTGAGATACTGCAGTCACCTTCAGCTAAATGTAGAAAATCCCAAGTTTATTAAAGAGAAGGGGTAATTGATTATATTTTTTTTTGTGTTAATGTTAGAATCAAAGGAGGATGGCAGTCTGAATTTTTTACATTAGAGACAGACTGTGTATCTGAAACTTACTCAAGTATCACCTCTGGGAGGCTGTGATGAATGATGACTTTTTAGTGGCAGAACTTTACACATCATCTGCTAATGTTGTAGAACTGCTACTTTTGCCCCGTATTTCCCGTCGATGTGCACAGCTGACCGAACTGCCTCTCCAAATGCAGCCCCCATCTGCCCTGAGCGTGAGACTTGCTCATCCTCTTTGGAGGTGACAGCAACTCTGGTGAAGATGCACCAGGGTCACAAGGGAATTTGGATGCAGCAAGAGGCGGGGAGCTTGTGCTGGGATGGATGGAGCAATGGTGGGAGGTGGAGGGATGCTGATGAGTGTGCCAAGGAGAGGGTTAGCTGTGCAGAGCCATTAATCCTCCTGCTCCTGCTTGATTGCCTTTGGCAGAAAATAAGACTAGATAGACTTCAGATAAATCAAGCAGTTGGCTGTCTCCTAGCTGACTACTTCTGTAGGTATACAGCATCAGTGAAGCTCTTGCCTCTGCTGTCTCCTAAGGTGTCCAAGCAGTGGCCTCCTGCAGCTTCCCAAACAGAAGACGTGCAGTTTATGCCACTGCCTGAACAATATCTAGATTTGCAGTGTTTCTGATTTTTTGTGTGTTCTTTTTTTATTTTTCCATGCAAGTCATGGGGAAGGTGGAGAGTGGTCATAGTATTGCCAGCTTTCCATAGAGATGGGATCTTGGTGCAGTTTTGCCAGTTTTATTATCTCAACTAGACACTGATAGCACCAAAAAGCAACTTCCGTCCCTACAAAACAAAACAAACCCAAAAATCAAATAAACAAACAACCCCTCCCCCAAAAAAGCCACCAGGGAAAGTTTTTCTGTGACCAACATCTAGTAAGAGTTAAAGAACTGAAATTTTAAAAGGAGAACACAGAGAGACTTATAAAACCCTGGCTTTATTAAGTGAGGGTAAAACTGATGCATACATAGCACCTTGTGTGTTGTCTGATGAGTGTTCCAGGCGCACTCTTTATCCTACTCTCAAAGATGCATCAGGTTTAGACAAACCTACCAAATAGCCTGTAGCCTTGCCCCTTGCCCCTTGCTCTTCTTGCCTTAAAATGGGTGTGGATATCTAGTCATCTGCCCATCTGCATAAAGGCAATATTTCTACCAGTTCTAGATATGGTCACTTAATTCCATACCCTCACTTGTTTTCCTCTGCAATAGTACATGGAAGTTATTAATAATCTGATATATGTCCTGAAATTTTTGTCATCCTAAGTAACCTTCTAATTTCTGGGACTGTAAATCCCTCTTTTACCATACACTGAAAATGCAGTGTTTCATGAATATGGATTTACAAATCTGTAATTAAGCTCCTAACACCAGGTGCTTGGAAGATATTGTGAAAAACCAAGTACCTGATTTTTCTGAAGAGGTGGGACAATAAAACTGAGTTAATGTGGCATTCAGATTTCTTTCAATAACCTTGTTCAAACTTGTAAGTGTGCTCAGAATGCAAATGTGTTATTAAGGCCCTGAAGAGGGGATGTAACACGGTTGGCCTTTTTTAATGTTGCATGATTTGCTCTCATTAGAAATGGAGCTGATGCGCGGTAGTGATGGTGCAGAAGAGGGGACGGGAGAAATGGAGAAACTTGTACATGGCGGCTGAAAGCTGGAGTGAGGATTCTCCTTTCCATAGCTCAAAGCGACTCAGAGATATTTGCTGTTGGTCAGTAAAGGCTGATCCAAGAAATATGCATGATGTTCCCAGCCACTCTGTAAATTGTAGTGTCAATCATTGCTCTTGCAATGATTGCTCTTGCCCAACACAAAACCAAGGTCTGTTCCCACTAAAGACACTATTAAATTTGATTGTCAGACATTCATCTCAATATTCTTACACAGGATTTTTTTTATAATACCTTGAAAGGGTGTTTTCTCATTAATGGAGCCCCGTCGAGCTGGAAAGGAAGAATATTGCACCTTTTTGCAGAAAGCAAGGGCCTAAAGGGCACTTGACAGCATTATCAGAAGTGCTGGTTTCTCTTGCAGTTTATCTTCTTTAGCTTTTCCCAGATTCAGGGCAAATCAGCAATGCTCTCACAGGCGGGAACTGAATGGCTTAGAAAGCTGAGACTCCTCATTGGAAATTCCTGTGATGTGTTAACCGAGCACATCAACTCTCCTTGTCTGTTCCAATAAAATACGAAAAAAACCCAGATTATATTAAATCCCTGCCTTGGGACAATGGCAGCCACCTGACTTCCAACAACTTCTGTTCAGTGGCTTCCATGCCAATACAGTGTTTGAGAAGCAAAAGTTGTACTGCTGATAAGACTAGAATTAAAGTAAACATATATATAAATGTACATATAGAATATATAAATGCATATATAGGAGAGGACTGTATTTTTTGCACATACTTTTATTTTTTTTATTGTTTTGCTTATATTATTCTCACCCCAATGCTTAGGTGTGACCTGGCAGCATTCCTTTAAAGTTTCTGAAATCCTTTTGTCCACATGGGCTTTTTAATTATGCTCAGAACTCTTCAACCTGCATCAGCAAAAAGTGCTCTTTAGTGTTTTTCTCTTGTATAGCTGGGGTAAAGCCAAATGCTGTCACTTCTACTCTGTAAGTAACGCTTTTGGCAGAGCTTAATACTGAACACTAAAATATTGAATAATTGACAGTCTTAGGTGCAAGTGGAGATTTTTTGCCAATACGAAGCGGCTGCTCCTTCAGATGCTCGTGTTCGAACAGGGAAGAATGGTGCATGTTTGGGGTTTGAGAAGCTGGTGCAGAAGAAGGGTGGGCAGATGTGGTGGGATGCACACCTAGAAGGCAGTGCTATTATTTTACAAAGGGGAGTAGGGGCTGCAAAATATGTAAAAGCTGACTGAAATTGAAAGCTATAGCACTATTTGCATACTTTAATAGCCATATAATTTTCCTTTGTGGATAAAAAGATTATGGGAAGCAATGTAAGGGGACAGGAAGAGCTAAAAGATGAGTAGGAGAGTAACAAGTGACTGTAGGAGGGATAGAAAATAATGAAACACAGAAATGGTGGAAGATGGATATTTGTAACAGAAATGCAGCTAAATGGAAGGAAAGACTCACAAAAGTAAGGCCACCAGAAACAGTGATGGAAGACGAGTGGTTTACTTTAGACTTCTCCAGCGCTTCTCTGCATGGCACACCTGGACAGGTCACACAGCACGACCAGCGGCACAGCAGGGTTTAGGATGAAGGTACCGGAAGATGCTCTTAGACTCTGGTCTGGAGTTATGCTATAAATGAGCTCACAAATTAAACATTTTTCTTATAAAATAATACCATATGAGTGAAAGTGCTGATTAATTTGTTTAGTCCAAGCCCCATTTCTGTTTGAAGAACTAATTTAGATTCTGAATGCATAGCATTCTCGCTTCTTAGTTTGATGTATGATGTAGAAAAGCCATGCGTACTGCAGATGATAGCCTGGTATTTGAATTCTTTTATTTTAAAAATATATTTTCAGATTTAAGGTGTTGATTAAGCATAACCTGCTCCTGAGCAGAAAAGCAGAATATGAAAATGAATTTTCAAGTTATTTTTTCTAGTTACTGAATGTGTGTAGCTGATTTAACTGTAAGCCAGCTATATTAGCTGAATAATTAATAAAGTAAATTTTCATCACCATCTTTAATCTTATCTTAAGAAATTGCCTGGAAGACTTTCTTTTGAAGGTTAACTTTGTCTTTCAGAGAGAACTTTATTATTGAGCCCTTTTCAAGTTTCCATCACTGCCGTTGACATAGACTAACAGGGCTGTATTGATTTACCCTGGACTGGACGCCCAGTGCTAATCTACATTCAGTTTAAAAAGCACTACATTAACAGAATATTTACGCTGTGGCACAAACCTCCCAAGGTAAAGCTAGCAATGTCTCCGGCTTTTGTCAACCTGCTAAAAAGGCACCGCACTGAGCAGAAAGTGTCTGGGTACAAGGAGAGGGGACTCGGTTACCGCTGTTTGCTCTGAAACTGCTGGTTTGTTGTTTGTGCGATGCCTGTCCTGTTCCAGACACTTGAAGGCACTCTTCTGTTTTACAATATGTTTCTTAATTTATATATTTTTTTTATGTTCCCCCTGGCTGGTATGTCAAAGGTCCAAAGGATTCAAGGTCCAAATCTATTAGAAAATGTTCCTTCCCTTGCAGAGCAGATTCTCGCTGAGCAAACGCAGCATCCCTAAAAGCACTGCCAGCCTCTCAGATCGAGAACAGTAGGACACCTCATATCCTGGAGTGGCTTGATGTGATTGAAAAGCAAATATCATCTCAAATAGCATCTTTGAGAGATAGGTACATTTCCAAAAGGAAAAAAATAGCATATCTGTTTATACAATCTCAGGCTCCTTGTCTCTTCAGTACAGTTTGGTATTTAAACATTTTTTTCAATAATTGAAAATCAAGTTGAGGGGATTCACTGTCATGTGCTTATGAGACAGGCAGTTGCACGCAACCCAGCTGGCTTCAGCTAATATCTGGGTTCCAGATACTGCCTCAGCTGTAGAGGGAATCCTTTGCAATCCTTTCTGATTGACAAAAAATGATGAGTCAAAATCCTAACAGATTATCTAAGGGAAAATAATGGCAATGCATTTCAAACTCTAAGGCAAGACTGAAAAGCAAAGCACAGGGACAGTGTGGAGTCTCTTCTAAGAGCATGAAAGAAAACTATCCAGTCTAGCACACTGCTAGACTCTTGTGATGAACATCTGAAGGTAGAAGGAATCTTGAAACCGTTTTTCAGGGAAATCAGCAGACGATTTGGTCTAAATAGAAGTAAGCCTGAAAGTTGAAAAGGGGCCAAACACAAATAAGGAAATCAAGGGGCAAATTCCCCCCCCCCCCC
>Ga0065711_1033970_pt1 | contig 24495 bp, 13 predicted proteins | sample Hoacrofraction12_FD_59098 | JGI IMG/M metagenome (GOLD analysis project Ga0065711, IMG submission 59098) | Hoatzin crop microbial communities from Cojedes, Venezuela - Epithelial fraction 12 v2 (version 2) | ecosystem: Host-associated > Birds > Digestive system > Esophagus > Crop | place...
TGCAGATGACACCAAGCTGGGCGGGAGTGTCGATCTGCTGGAGGGTAGGAAGGCTCTGCAGAGGGATCTGGATAGGCTGCATGGATGGACTGAGGCCAACTGTATGAGGTTCAACAAGGCCAAATGCCAGGTCCTGCACTTGGGTCACAACAACCCCATGCAATGCTACAGGCTTGGGGAGGAGCAGCTGGAAAGCTGCCCAGCTGAAAAGGACCTGGGCATGAGCCAGCAGCATGCCCAGAGGCCCAAGAAGGCCAATGGCATCCTGGCTTCTATCAGGAACAGTGTGGCCAGCAGGAGTAGGGAGGTGATCATGCCCCTGTACTCAGCACTGGTGAGGCTCCAGCTGGAGTTCTGTGTTTAGTTTTGGGCCCCTCACCACAAGAAGGACATTGAGTTGCTGGAGCATGTCCAGAGAAGGGCCACAAGGCTGGTGAAGGGTCTGGAGAACAAGCCTTATGAGGACTGTTCTTAAGGTACTGGAGTTGTTTAGTCTGGAGAAGTGGAGGCTGGGGGGCAGAACCTTATTGCTCTCTACAGCTACCTGAAGGGAGGTTGTAGTGAGGTGGATGTTGGTCTCCTCCCAGGTAACTAGCAATAGGACAAGAGGCAGTGGCTTCAAGTTGCACGAGATGAGGTTCAGATTGGATAGTAGGAAAAATTTCTTTACTGAAAGAGTGGTCAGGCATTGGAACAGGCTGCCCAGGGAAGCGGTGGAGTCACGATCCCTGGAGGTGTTCAGAAAACGTGTAGATGTGGCACTTTGGGATATGGTTTAGTAAGCATGGTGGTGGTTGGTTGACCATTGGACTTCATGATCTTAGAGATCTTTTCCAACCTCTATGATTCTATGGGCAACCAGAGTGGTCCTGCAAAAAACAGGAAATGAGAGCAAGAAAAATTTGGCTTGGGGAGGGTGGAAAAAGCAAGATGAAGCAACTGTGTCTTTCCCTACCAAATATTGCTGAGGGACATAGACCTACACTCTTGAGCTGGCACAGGACAGATTCCATTGCATTTCCAAAACCTGTCATTCTGGTGGCTCATTCACACCCAATATATATATATCAGAGTAACTACTTTTCAGTATAGCATAGCACTTTGAACAGTTTGATGTTCTTTAATATGCTTTGATCAAATAAGTCAAAAACTGGGAAGTTTTAATTATGCTTAACAAGTGTCACGTACACCTTCATCTGGAAAAACAAACAACTATGGTGGTTGTCATGTTACACCAGATTAAAAAAAGCACTGATATCCTTCTCTGCAAGGCTCTTGACTTGAGCTAACCTGAGTGATGATCCAAGCACCGAGTAAGGCTCTCACAGGGTTTACTCATATCTTGCATTTGTAGGAGGCCAGGTGCAAACAGACCCAAACTTCCCCCAAAAATGCTTTCTCAAAGAACTGGTCAGCCTCTAAATCCTTCACTAAGCATGTTCCTGCCTTAAAGCTGTATAAAACTTGTAACTTCAAGCTGCTTAAGCTTTATATTGCCCTTCTAATCTGTAAAACATAGAACCACGGCCATTACCTTACCACTGGCCCTGAATGGCTACTGTACGAGTAAAGACTGGGTGACTGACAAATGGAAATCCACCACCTTAGCAGAAGACACTGCCTTGTAAGCACTGTTTAACTGTTCAGACGTACATTTTGACATATACTAAGATTTTTGGCTGGATTCATCTCCACCTGAACTAGATGTCATATAAGTAGTCCTCTTTTCTGCACCACAGTATTCACCAAGCTTTACCAACAAACAATTTTTGCCCAGTAAAGGTGCTGGTGGTACAGGACAGTATTTCTAGATGCTAGACTCATTTATGTAGAAGTGATATTCTCCTACCTGGCTTACATGGCTTCTCATTGTGGATTATTCACTCTGTTGGGACTCAGAACTCTGTTATTGTCTTTAAAAAGGCACTTGGCTAATGCTGTCTAATGTCTTCCACAGATGGGATTGCTCACATCTCAGCTGAATGCTGTGCTTATGCATAGCAATAGGTGCTTGTCTAGTGTAAGTGCTAGGACTTCAGGCTCCAGAGTGCTCTCTTTAAGCAGCTCTCGGGCAGAAGCTGCCTTTTTCTTCAGCGCTATGTCGTTCTTTCCTGGCAGCCCAGATCTGAACATTTGGGGAGGCCATGCCTGACACTCTCTCGCCAAGAGACAACCACAGATTGCAGTTGCTGGGGAGTGACATGGGACAGGTCCAAGAGTGATTTCTGCCCTAGCAGGACTGCAACCCCTACAGCTACCAACCCTCTTTCCTTGCAGGAACAGGCAGCATGCTACGCAACAGCCTGAACTCCATCCCTGTTTCATCCTGGGTGTGCAGAGGTGTTTCTTTACGCAAGTACTGAACTACTGGAGCATTTACCCAAACTGATCAAAAGAATTCCAGCCCTTCGGCTGCAATCATTTGCATGGCCTGATTTTTGCAGTTTCACCTAATTGTTTTACATGTAATTATACACTCATTTGACATTTGTCCCTGTTAAGTTCCTTTTCCTCTACCTCAATTCTTTCTGGAGCAAATGCTAACCAGCTTCAAAATAGGAGGTTAAAAATTAGCATCCCTGGCAGAAGAGATACACAGCGATTATGAAACATTATTCTGCATGGACAAACATACTGCATATTTTTTTCCTGCATAAAGCCGATGATAATCCTACTAAGAAACCAACTATTTTTAAAAGTAAGGCTCCACTTACAGAAATAAACAATTCATAAAGCACATTCAGTAATGCAAAGATTGAGTCCACATCCCAACAAGTTGTTCTGCCAATGAAGTGATTTAGATGAGTGTCCCTGTAGCTCCTTTGATATGTCCTGTGAATGGTGAGTTAACAGCTTTTTCTCCCACACCAGAAAAGTGGGGGTGGGAATACACATTATCAGAGTGTCTCTTCTCCTTTACTTGGCTGTCATGAAACTTATAACTGGCACATCTGAGAGTCCCCCATCTAATGGGCATGAGAGGTCTCAGCCAGTTTAAAGATTACATAGATTACATGTAGTCAGACACTCAAAGTAATTATGCAAATCTTATTTTTTCAGAAACCCACACTAAATGAAAAAAGTCAGAGGTCTACAGCACAACTGCAGCAATGAAGCCCGGAGAGAACAGGAGACCCCTGGAGAGTCACAGCATCAGATTGATTTGGCTTAATTAACATATATTTAGTTTTAATCTCAACTGGAGTCATCCTCTGAACAGCTACAATGAGAAAAATCTCTATTTAGAGGAACAGATTTTGAAGGTACTTCCCCCAAAAGGAATAATTCTGATAAAGACTGACCAAGTTCACATTTCACACAGGCAATGCTGCTCTGTTGCTTACCAGACATTTCTGTTGCTTCATGTGCTTAGGCACATGCTTTAACATCACACTAGAGCAGAGCCAGAGAGGTTCTTTTCTTGATGACAGTAGGTATTCAAAAGGGATGAACAAATACGTGCTGAAAGAGGATGATTCTGGTTTTGCTCTGCACCCAACTCCTGCTCTGGTGGTCCCACCCCTTCCTACCAAGGCTTTCACCTGGTCCTTCGGTACCCACTGTTTTGCTGGGTTTATTTTCTACTAGTTGAACTGGAATCAGACCAAGACCTCCCACTGGTACATTGGAGAGGAGGATGAAATCATTTGAACAGCAAGAGGGGAAAAAAAAATTTGAGATTTCCCCTGTGTGGGGCAATTAAGCCCGTCGGATCAGTTCAGGCTTCTCATGCAATCTCTCCCAGATTGAACTGGAAGAAGATCAAGCCCAAGACAAGTGGGGTATTCCTCTTGCCTTGTGAAAGCATACTACGCCAAAATCACTGCATACTCAGTAGGGTGGAGATGAGATTGTTGCTGCCTGCATCCAGGCCTTGGATTTTTTTTTTTTTTTTTCAAAGATGCCAAATGCTCAGTTGTTCTGGCCTCCCTCTGAAAGGTTTCCAGACAAATCATTAGTAATTTACATTTTTCTCAGCACCGGTCCACCACTGAGAAGCAGGCCTGTTTTTAACTAGGTTGGAGGGAATAGAGGAGCTCATTGTCCACACTCTCTTGGCTGATAAACAATTCAGTAGTAACAGAGGGCTGAATTAACAGATGAAGGCAGATGGGTTTATGGAATAGGGAGGGACTGTGAGAGAGGTTATGTTGAGGGAGCAGAAGGATTGGAAAAAGATCAACCAAAAATGGGCCAGCATGTTAAGCCATATGTCTCTTCTAAACATTTTTTCTACTCTTGTTGTTCGATTGTCACAGTGCTTCATAACTATCAGTTGTTTTGTTCTGAGATTTTCAGGGGATTCTTTTTGCAGTCAATGCTTCCCAAGAGTCCAAGCAAGCAACACCCCACACCCTCTCATTTTGTGTGGGGTGAATACCCTTGCTATTTTTTACAAATAGATCTAATCACAAGAATACAGCTATAGTCAGCACAGATCCACAGCCACCCTTGGTACTTCTGCAGTGTCATATCCACCTCCCCACGCAACTGCTGGGGAAGTAAGTCTGGCATGTGTTCAGTTGTCACTGTCTCCCCTCATCTGTCAATCTATCCTGCTAATAAAAGAAAAAAAGAAGTGGATGTGCACTTAAATAGCATACCCCTTCCAAACACAGCCAAAAGAACCTATTATGAAGTATCTTACTCAGGACAGATGTCCTGAGTTTATATGTAGCCCTCTGCAACATTTCTGACAGACTGTGATCGATATCAGCCATGCCAGGTTTAAACTTCAGTGGCCAATTATGAAACACCAGCTAGAATCCAAACCCCAAAGCTGACAAAATTAAAGCCACCCGTCTGGTGCTCAAAGGCCTAATTTTTCTACACCCAAAAACATACCTATTTTCTTAATAAATTGGTACTTCACTGAGTAGGAGAAAAGTACAGCAGGAAAACAAAAGCAGTAAGTTACAATGCTGCTCCCAAAGTTGCATTAGAGTGGTTTATAGCCCTCCTCCCTAGCACCCTGGTGTAGCCATCTGGCTGTCTCCCCATCATCTGCACCTTCACCCCCTTTACAGCTTGCAGTTAGTGGGTCCCAGGGCTTTGTCACCCTAACAGCAGGATAACAATTCTTTATCCAAGCTGTTGCTGTCACTACAGCATTAGCTGCTCCTCCTGGCCACAAATGCTACCTGCTCTCCTGGTTGAATCCAGCACCCTTTCAAGCCCTGCCTGCTCCTCCAGCTCTGCTCTTGCTCCACCTGCTCTTCTAGCTAATCATGAAAGCTTTACTTGTAGCTGCTCCTCTTCCTACCAAGGTCTCTGCAGATGTAGCAATTCCGTTTAGTCCTCAGCCCCCAGACTGACACCTGAAATCACGCAAAGTCATGCCACCACATCACACTGCCCGCTGGACACCGAGAAATTACTACTCCATATACATAATTTTCCTGCCTCTGCCTTTGTACTACAAGCAACATGACTACAACAGCTCTCAGCTAGGAAGGCTGAGGGCCAGATTTACAAGTTCGATACACCAGCTTACAGAGACTCTTTGTCATCTACTAGGTTTACAGTGGACCTTTTCCTGCCTTTCAATGCTCACATAACTACTGATCTCTAGTTATAACCAACACATATACAATGAATTTTTGTTGCAGAGAAGTCTCTGAAGTTTCCAAGCATAGCTCTCTTCTTGTAAGTTGCATGAATTACACCAGGGATGTTCATTAGCCCCAGGAAACATTTCAGCAGTTTTAAACTTAAAGGTCAGCCTGAAAAAATCATAAGCAACACTTCCATGCTCAGTGAGATTACAAATAATTCCTTTGCTTTCAGCAATTTTCTTAAAAGACGTTACCTATCTTAGAATCAGCTAAAAACTAGAAAACATAGCAAAGTTACATCCATACATAGAATAAATGTGGATGTTATGTATCACTGAAATACACCGATACAAGAGAAACATCAGGTCTACTGCATACTCACAAATGCAGTGCAAATCTGTTTTCTCATGACTACATGCAAAGTAGCAGCGAAGTTTAGGCCTTGGCAATTCTGTGCCACTGGAGTTACACCTGGAATTTCTTTCTGTATTTATGCTGGGCATATTTAATCCTATTGTTCTCTGAAGCACAGCACTGAGAAAGTGAACTCCAGTTCACATCTAAGGTAACTTCAAGAAAGCCACTCCTTGCCCAGCAGCTCTACATCCATCAGGGAGTCTGGCTCACACGGTAGGAGTGGAGACATCTCTATGGGGAACTCTGCAGATGAGCTGTTAATAATACACCAGCCTTGCAACTCAGCTGTATTGTCTCAAAGCTAACAGGAGTAAACAGCAATAAAAACTGTTTTGACACTGTTAGCAGATATGACTGACTACACATTGCTGAGTAAGTAGGAGTGGCACGTGTTAGATCTAGAACTGAAGCATACACAATGAGAAAGAAGTAGGGACAGAACTGTGGATAAGTCATATACATCAGCAGCTGAAGTCCTGTGAGCAATGGGTACAGGGCAAACACCTAGGATTGACTTCTGAGCCATGTAGCTCAGTATGAGTGGCATACCAGTGTCTCTACAAACTACCAAGACACCTGTAAAGAGTCACTGGACATGACAGAGTGAAGTAGTAGCCTTTCATGCTGTACAGTTGTAAAGGGCCTGTTCCCAGGTTCTTCTATCCCTGAATGTCCTCTTCCTTTTGTTGCATGAAGGGAAGGAATGGTCTATACTGGCGTCTCCCCCAGCACCGTTCATTGTTGTGCAAGCAAGAAGGAAAATGCATAGATGTGATTCTTCCTGCAAGACTAGCAATAAAGACTTCTTGCATTTTCCTGCCAATGTAACAGTTTTTACAGCAGGGGTAAGAGTAAGTGCCAGGAACAGGGTCTGAATCCAAGGTAAAAGTGGCATCTGGTGGGAAAAGGAAACTGATCCAGAAGCAATATTAGAGGATAACTGACATGAGCAGGAAGAACGTTATAAGAGGCACTGAACACCCAGAGCTTAAGCACATTCATTAAAGTGTTCTCCTGGCTGTGATATCTTTTAGTCTTAAAAGCATTGTAATCTGCAGTCAAAATAAGCATTATCCCTGTAGGGCCAAACTCAGATATATCACACTGCTTTATATCCAGAAGAATTCATTACCAAGACCTGAATCTGTTCCTAATTATTAGGAAAAAATATCAGCATCAAAACTTATATTTAGATCAGCATTACCTTGTTTGAGATGGAGGACTAGACTTAATTCCTACTTGGGGACCCATTCTAGTGCTCCTGCATTGCTGTTTTCAGATTTAATACTTGATACAAGCTGTAACTAACATTCTTAAATACTTGATGTTTCAAAAAAAAAAATCTGAAAAATGTAATTTCCTTGTGATTAATATCTCCCAAGCCTCATACTTCAGAGCAGGGTTAAGGAAGTAGCTGACAGGAGGATGTTGAAAGGAGGATGTCTGGCTTCACTATAATCCAATGATTTTCAATAGAGCTTGTACACATTTGGCCATATATGGATTGGTGTTGTGTGTATAATCAAACAATTAAAGACAGAGCAAATACAGCTTCCACCACAGTTATCCAGTGCTGTCTGAATAGCATTTATGTAGACCACAGTTCCTTGCGAACTTCAGAACTCTCCTTTGGCACACAAACCTCTCCAGGGTATAGGGTGGCACACATGTGTTCTCAGCTGTGGTTTATTATGGCAAAAATTTATCCTACAAAAGTTTTTTCAGCTGCAATCCATCAGCCTAGACCACCACTCTTCCATAGAAGTTTTCCTCAGTTCACACACTCTCACATTCCTTGCCAGCAGTGCAAGCTGCCACTCCCAGGAAGCCTGGGGCAGCTAACACAAACACAACATTTTGCCGGTAAATTGTTATCTCACTAGAAGATTTTTTTTTTTTTTTTTGCCAGGCTGATCAGATTCTAAGTCTGACTGACCTACAGAAAGCTGCAACATTTCTCTTGGAAAGTGACTCCTTCCAAATATAACAAGTTTCCAAAAATAAAATTCATAATGCAACACCCCTTTTACCCCTAAAGCTAGCTGTGACACCCTGCCTGATGTTCAGGCACTTTTGGGTAATAGCGCAAGAGCCTTAGGACAAGAGTTATTTTTTTCATATAGCTGCTTTAAATAGTGTGGTGATATTTTTAGTTTTGCTGTACTCTTATACTGTTTAAAATTGTATTCTGTTAAAATAGGGTCTGCAGTACCAGATTCCATGTTGAGGAGTGAAAATGAAGTTAAACTTCATACTCAATATTTGCATAAGTCTGATGCTTTATACAAAATATACTGTGCATTTAAGTACTCTTCTCTCAAGTTTCTCATTTCATCAAAGTGTTTCTCAATTTTCAGCTTTTACCCGAAACAGTATGACTTACAACACCTAATATAGGTCAAAGCAAGCAAACTAAATACCATCAGGAATACATAAAGGGAAAGAAGGATTCTTGCGAAAGAATCCCATACCAATTTTGGCCAGTACTCAGCATCAGTAATAGAATTATTCCTTCTACAGCATTATATTTTGGTCCTATAGAGATCATTCCATCCATTGTTGGAATACACTAGAAAATATTGCAGGAAGATGACAATGGATGTCTGGTGACAACACTGCAATGCCAGGTACTGGGACTCAGGTCCTGGCTCTGTCAGATTTCCCATATAGCCTTAGGTAAACGCTTCAATCTACCTGCTGTGTCTGTTCCTTATGTGTAAAAATGAAAATACTGCTTTACCCTGGGAAATATCACTAAGCAATAAAACAAAGAGTTTTGAGAATGTCAGGTCAGATGCGTATTATGAACAGTGAGGCTCATGGCAGTGTTTGGACAGGCAGGACAGACTGAAGTCGTGCACAACAGCACAGAAAAGTCACATTTTTTCCAAGGGTATAAGGTAAACAGTGTAATTTGTTTTGTGGGGGCAGACCTTGCTTCTCAAGGTCTGAAAATGAACAAATCATTGCAGACTGAAGCCAAATTTTAGGTCTAATTCTTCATTATTAAATCAGTGTTGACATAATATCAAAACAGATTTTTATATACTGAAGATTTTTAAGTTTCCAGCATTATTAAGGTAAAATTTACCAAATACCACAGGAAATATTTCTTCATGTCATCTCATAATGTTTCCAAGTATCTTTAAAAGAAGCAACAGGCACAAGCTGCAGAACTGTAACTAGAAAACGAGAATTACTGAAATTCTCAGTTCTCCAGCGGCACACATCTTGTCAGTTAACTGGGTACTTCCAATTTCACTAGCTTAAACCCTCTTGATTTACTGGAGCTATCCTAGATATGCCCAGCTGTATCAAAGAACAGGAAGCACAGAAACTCTTCAGGGAGCAGAGCAAAGGACAGAGCTTGAGCTACCCACTCCCTTTTTTTAATTGTAGTTTTTGAGCTCTTTCAATTAATAAAGATCTACAAATCTCAAAAAAACCCTCAAACCTGGATACAAGCAGGAGAGTCAGTGATGCAGTGATCTTGATTCTGAAAGTTTCCAGAGTGGTTTTACATTGGGCAGGGTGGACAACTAGTGCAACCCTCACTAAGCTAGGCAAGTTAAGTAATGTTGGAATTTTACTTTCTTCTGTTGGATCTGTCATTACCAGATGACAAGACAGAAATCTTTCTGAAGTACAACTGCTTAGAGTAAAGCAAAATATCAGTGGCAGAGCATTTATTCCCTTCGCACTTTGGGGGTTGTGTTGGTTTTTTTGTTAGTCATGATGTTGATAATTACAAATCACCAAGTGGAAATATCATCTATACAGAAAATACAGCCAGAGAGGATCTGACCGAAAAGCCAGCTAGCCAGGTTTTGCTTTCTGACTATTGTCAGGAGCAGATAAGCAAAAAGAACAGAGCAAACACAACATGCTGTGCAGATCATTGCACTTTACAGCCCAGTGATGCGATTTCATAGATCATTTATACTTGTATAACAATGCTGAACTCTGGACATCAGTGTGCTTGTTCCCCTTCAATCCAATCTCCACAAGTGGGTATACACCTCCTGCATGGACATGGATGTTGCCATAATTCCCTTCTTCCTTTAGACACTCTCCTAATGTTTCATCAAGCACATAGAAAAGATATTCAAGGACCCACCCACGGATACTTTCCTGATATTCCCCCAGAAGAGTACAGAAGAAAGTGTTTCTAAAGATAATAACTAAAAGACATATCAGATTCTTGCCTTTCTTTCCACTGCTGAATTCCTTTCTCCAAGATAGGATCCTATAGAATTTCCAACAGGAAAAGCCTTACAGCAAAGATTTAATAGACCCAAACCGCCAGGAATCATTCCAATTTAGGGGACATCTGGGACACACCACATAACATTAGCAGAACAGGGCATGGTAGCTGAGCTATTTCTAGGAGACAAGGGGTGGGAGAAGAAAACCCTGCGAGTACAATCCCGATCAATTCAATGCATCACATGCAGAATAGAAACCCAACATATCCACGTAGCAACTTACTCTTCAGTTTGCCTGTGTGTATACAGATTAAAGTCTTTTCTTAGCTTAGGATATTAGAGAATACATCTACAGCTATCTAAAATACTTGAAGTGCTGTTTACTGTACAGGAATTATTTTACATACATGTTCTTCCTGAAAAGCCATTCTGTGTAATCCATTGTTGTCCTTACTACCCAATCTGCTATGTCTCTTAATACTTTCCTAATCAGGAAGTGTCCTATTTTATGATTAATCCACAGGAGATATTTAGAAGTGTTTTCTCTGAAGTACATTTTTTGTAATCCTTTCTCAAAATGTTTTGTGAAGTATATCGCAAAACAAAGATACAGAAGTGAACAAAGTTCAGATTCAAGACTAGCTTTTCAAGGCTAACTTTTTCATGGCTTGACCATAGTCTTGTTTTGGGTTGTGGTGTACATTTTGCATTACACCATCCAATTCCTTCAACACTTGTTTCACGTCTCAATCCATTAAGAAAAGATGTGCAAATAAAGCAGGGAATTGGAAGTATTTCTTTGTATTTAAAGAATTTGAAAACTTTCTTCAGTCTGAAAGATGTCTGTGCTTGGGATAAGCTTATCATTCGATGACTTAATTTTCATTTTAAAAAAAGCTTTTAAGTGTAGGCAAACAGCCGGGCCAGAAGTACTACATCTAAACATATGCTCTTAAAGTAAAATATAAAACATTGACACATTATTGAATATGGAACTTTTCCCGATTATTGACCCTCTATTTTTCCTTGATTATCTCACATCCTGGCTACAGCTCAAATTTCAGTCTGTTTCAATAGGCCTGAATTCTCCAACAGTCTTGACATTTTATTTACTAACAAATTCCAGATCCCAGTAGAGGATACCACTGCCATTTCCTATTTTCATATACACACAATTCTTGCACTTGAATTGTTCCTCTAGAAAACACAAATTGAACCAAGCTAGCAGTTGCTCTTTCCATAAGAAGAGCTGTCCCTGTGATATGGCTATCATGCAAAGTCAGAGCCAGTAGCATAACTGAGGAAACAGAAGATGAATTATAAGAAGAATAGGATCTTATTCTCTAAAGTTCAGAGCAACCCTTTGCCAAACAAAAACATTTTTTAAGCAATCTTTGTTATTACTCACTTGAGAGCCAATCTATTTACCTCAGCAAGGAAAGGTTATTTAGAAAGGAATATGGTGTTCGCATTCCTGGGAAAAGACTTTGAAAGTCATAGTTACAGAACAGCAACAGGCCCTGCTCAGCCTGCATGAGAAAGTGCTCAAGTGACCCTATTCGCTGCCTGGAAAGCCAGCATACCTTCACAGCAACCTTACATAGGGTCAAGAAGCAGTCTGTCAAGAGATAAAAGTACACCATGAAATACTTAGTGGATATTACTGTCATTAAGCCTGCTGACTCAGCAGTAATACATGCTGTTGTGTGCACTACAGAATTTACTCTAGCATCTTAGTGCTATAAATGAGTTTGTTATGAAATACTGAATGAGCATCACTGGCACTCAATTTGAGCAAAATAACACCTTTGATGTAGTCCTGCATCTACTCTATTTTCCCTCCTGAGCATTCCCTCTGCAGATCCATTTTCCATAAACAGCATACACATTCTGATTGTCCCAAGTGGATGTTTCATAGCTGTAGCATAAGAAAAAAATACCACATGAAAATGAGAGATCAGAAGAGTTCTGGAATGTCAAAAAAGTTTGGAAACTCAGGTGGAAAATGGGGATGGTCTATTAGCACTGAAAGATACTATTCTTTCAAATACTGCATACAAGTGAAATGTAGAGTCAAAAGCAGAAGCTGAGATCTTAGTCAAAACCGGTCCAGGAACCCAGTACAGGAACTGCATGCTAGTCTGTACTCGGATGTAAGCACATTTTGAATGGCCTTGAGTTCTGCAAGGAGCAACTTTCAAACAAGTTGTACCCAGCTGCACACACACAACAGAAAGCAGAGCCCAGGTAGCTACAGGTCACAGTGAATCCCAGCTGCAGTACACTCTACTTCTGTTTTCTGACCCTTAAAGGCACATCCAGATACACAACAGCCAGCTATTTGGTCAATCTGATGCCTGGTGGGACAGGAAAAGTATATCCCACAAATAGGTAGTTATGCTTTAAAATCCATTAGAGTATTTCAGGAGCACAAGTAAGATAAAAATGTACGGCAGAACAGTGGAGCTGCAAGTGTCACCATTAACAAGCTCTGTTAAGGCAGTAGAAATTATGTACTGCTCCCAATGTACTTTATACTTGGTCAGATAAGCATGTCAGAAGTAAACCCTTGAATCTAAGAACTTCTTAAGTGTCTGGATTTTTACAAGCAACCAGCAATTCAGTAGGCTTGCCTGAAAATACTTTAAATTACTCGTTTTCTTTAATAAGTGCAAACTTCGCAAGAACCCCCTCTCCACAACGTCTCAAGGTGAACACCCTCACATGGAAAGGCCCTGCAATCCCTTTCCCACGAGCTTTGCATTTGCACCATCTCTGCAACAACATTTTCTTTCCTTGGCTACTTCAAAACATCTTCTCTACAGAGGTCTGTTCTACAATTCCATCTTTATGAAGATGGAATAATGAAAGAGCTTCCAACTTCCACTCCCCAAGGTGCTAGATCACTTGAGGTAGGTTATCCCCACAGGTGTCCCAGATTCAGGAAAAAAAAAATGAAGAACAAGAGTATGACAACGAAAAAAGGGAAAAATCTTGTCCTTACAGTTTACTTGAATCTGTCCCTTTATCAGGGGATGAAACCCTTGAAGAGGAATTAAAACAAAAATCTGTCACAATTTGTCCATTTCCAATGACTATGGATAAGTAGCTCTCAATAGGAACTAACAAATGCGGAAACAGCTTATTAATATTTGTAGAATTTAATAGCCCTATCTCTTGGTCATTAGACTGACATTTCAGGGTGAGGGTTGGGGGTAAGGAAGAATAAAGATGCTTGGGAACACCTGCTATTATCGTCCTGTCAGCTAATCAATTGAGGGTTAGGTTGGACTTTAAGAAGTAAGACAGTTATTCACACCAAGAACCTGTGTTTTCCTGCCAGAATAGTGTTAGAATAATATGTAGGCAGGTAGTTTGAGCTCTGCATACCACAAAAGTCTGACTACAGGAAAGCAATCTCCCCAGCGTCATATTCTGCCATCCTTCAAACCAAGTAAAGCTTTGTCACAACACCGCCTAACCTGTGCTGATGCACAAGTAAGATTTTTCTAACTACTTAGGCCTGCCTGACACTCCTACATGTTTAGCTCTTTTCCTTTCACAGAGCTGATGGCCCAGATATCTTCCCGGTCCAAAACATTCCTGTTGTTGCTTTGATGCACATTATCCTAAACTAAATGCCCCAAAAACGTAAAGTTAGGGTTTTAATATTTCGGTAGCTATTTAGGGCAGAGTGAGTAAGCATTTCATACAAAGATACCAGTTTGTACAAGTTGATTCCAGCTGGATAAACTGGAACAGAGATTAAGGACTGGTGTGCTAGCCAGCCCACAGAGCCTTCAGATAATGGATAGCTGTGACGTGAGGACAAACAACAGTAATGTGACATTTGGTTAGCATCTCAGACAGTTTAAGTATCCTTCCTGTAAGTGACTCTGCTGAGGCACATACTGTAGCCAAGGTCATACAGAAAGTTGGCAGAGAAGTTGGAACAAGAGCCCAGAAGTTCTCATTCTCTAATTCCCCTGAGAGATCTTTCATTTTCCTCAGATAGCTTTTCAAGTCAGACAGCTGAAAAGCTTTGAAAGTATTGCCTATTCTTTTCAAGACACACAAAAACTAGACACACATTTATGCCTTTTTCTTCCTTCAGCTTTTTCTTTTGCGTCTCAAAATTTGGAGATCTGTTGTTTAGTTCTAGCTTGCAATGTAGTATTGCAAGAGGTCATAAAACTGTTGAAATCAGAGCAACTCCTATACCAGTTTAGTGGGATAAATCCTTCATGGACATCAGTGGCATTGCTGATGTGATTAAGGTGAGTGGGGTTTAGCCCAGTATAGACACACTGAAGAACTACAGCAGCTGAAACTTGAAAATACCATAGGAATGGATAGCATTTGGGAAAAACTATTTCAGGTGTGCACTTGGTTTTCAGGTTATAATTAATAGGGAAGCCTCTTTAGGAATTTAAGATGTCCTAACTACTGTTCATGGGAACCAATTTATAATTACAATTCTTTAACTGTGCTAGTGAGGGAGTGTGTATCAGACTCCCATCAATATTAGTTAGTTGCTATCTCACTAGATTATCCAAGGCATAACAAGATATTTTTGTCCCTCTAGTTGCCTCATTTGACGAAAACATAGTTTCCTTCCATCAGTCACAGTACTGGCATGTAACAATGATTTATAAGGCTACTTTACAATACATTTGTCATAACTTACACTATAACCACTCAGCTCATTTGTCAGAAAATTATACAGTCAATTTTAAAATCTCCAGTAGCTTCTGTGATTATCCACTAGAAAAAAATCCCAAGCTGTATTTTTAAGCTGGTTTCCACAATCTCCCTCCTTGTCATCCCCAAAGACTTAATCTCAGCTTCTTCAGCCTTTACCTGAATTCTTCAGGAAACAAACCCAGAATTTGCTTTTCTCTTGTCCCTCTCCCTTTAAAAGCAGACTAGCATACATGAAAGTACAGTCTACCACATGTTTGGCTTTAGAGAGTTTGGGGACAGTGCTAGAGAGCCCCCACATCCAGTACTTCATATATAAGCTAGACAACTGAGGACATCACAGCAGCTGCTTTGAAAACGCAAAGCACATGGAGTATTTGTGTGGAAAAGGGAGAACAGTTTTTTGGATTCTCCTGCTCAGTTTTGCCCTTCAACTCTGGCAGGGTGCTCAGAGGAGCAGGGCTGCCCAGACCTGTCCTTGCTCCACCCCAGTTCCAAGCCAGAACAACCTCAAGCTCTGCCAAGGCACTGCAAAGAGCCTTCGGGAACTCAAAGCCTTTGCATCAGTTTGGTGTGTCCAAGTGGTTCAGAGCATAGGCAGAGCAGATCCCAGTCTGCCTGCAGAGGGCTAAGCAGATGGATTGTCCTGTAGTGGGGTCTAGTTTAAGCACTGACTTCATTCAGACATAGCAGTCCAATATTTGGGGCACAAGGTTATAAGGATATTCAGTCACAGCACTGGTGGATATCAATGCTCCAGGCAAGTTCTGCCTATACTTCAAGCAGAGACCATTCCAGATTTGGGCAATAGTGTCTCAGGTGCTTATGTTACTTTCTTCAAACCCTCTTTCACAGTCCATAAAAACCACCCATATCAGGACACACCAGAAGCTTTATAACAATACTACTTGAGTCTCTCCCTATCCTTCTGGAAATTCTGAAGGATGTTTCAAAAGGCTAAAAACATTTATTAAAAATAATTTGTGTCAGCATAACTCATGGGATGCATAAGAAGGTGATGTACAATTCCAGGATGCAGCACAAGTGCAGACACAGGTAGCTGGGTTGTATATAGCTGCTACCATAGATACAGGGTTGAAAGAAAAGTGCCCTTTGTGAGCCAGATCCTCTCTTCTCAAAGTCTGACATGGGAAGGATTCCCAGGAAGCCAAATATTTGCTACAGTCTTAGCATTTCATTTTTGATCTATTTATTCCACCATCCAAAGCATCTTGAGAATGTGACGATCTTAAATCCATTTGCCCATACTACCTCAAGATGAACTAGTGCAAACAAAAGGCAGGGGTGAAGAGAAACATAGATTACCTTCAACCAGTGATATCTAGAAACACAGAGAGCTTCTACAGCCACATTCAGGGTGCATAAATCCTGAAAGCCTCAGGTCTTTCGTAGTCTCAGAACCCTTTCATGAAACACCAAAGCTCATCCCCAGCAGTGATATATTACACACCAGGCTTCTGCACAAGCCCTCCTCTGGACTGAGGAGGGTGGAACCAACCTATTCTTTCCACCTTGGAAAGGCTCCCTCTAGATCATGATAAAAACAAAACATATGCAGCCTGCTTGGAAATGGGGATGGGCTTAGGGGCTCCATAATACTGCATTATGTGAAGAATTGATAGAGACCTGAATGGATAACAGCTTTCAAAGCTCTGGAGGTGGAGCTCTGCTCTATTTATGCCTGAACAAATCTGGATGCAGCCTTAATACTATAAGGTCTATTGCTCCCTACAGCTGTTCAAGTGAATTTTGCCCATCCACTGCCTACAGCAGGTGTACCAACGTGAAAGAGTCACAGGTAATGTTTTGACAAGAGCTGCTGTAACAAGTCACAAGTTCTCACCACGCCTTTGAGCCACACCATTAGCTCCAGGATAACACTGTTTTCAGAGTAGTAAGATGCAGGCTGCACCTCTGCAATCATAGCTACCTTTCAGTAAAGGACGTTTCCTGTCCTTCTTCGTAAAGATGATTATTTTGGAAACTATGTCTCTAAAAGCCTCCTCATGGTCAACTACATGAGCAAGATAAGCAATCATAAAAAAAATGGTGCCCCTCCCTAGGTATGTCTATGCTTACATAGGTATTCTGTTGGCAGGTATTCTGTTGAACTGGCACTAAAAAGCAATGTGTGGTGCTCAATACCTTTTTGACCATCCCTGTAGAAACCTGGCTCCAGCTTTGATGGATGTGGCATTACATCTTGATTTTGGTGGAATTAGCATTGCTTTTTTTTTTTTTTGAATGGCACTAGCTAGCTGAATAGCACCATCTTGTCATTGTAACATAACACACAAGCTGTTTTTGTTTTTGTTTTTAAAAAAATAGTCCTATCAGATCATTGTACAATAAGCCATGACCCAGCTTTTCAACTATCACTAGTTATTTTGAATGCTCTGTGTGAGGCACTTTGAAGGATCCCTTTTAATCAAACAGCAAAATATTCAGTACTGAATACAAAATACAGAAACACTAAGAGAGACTCTTCTAGAAAGAGAAGCCATCTGAAAGAACCACTCACCATCTTAATCACTGGCTAATGACACATCATGGGATTTCCTCCTTTAGGCAACTTTTATTCTTATCATTCAGCTTTACTTCTATGTATTACTGATAGTTTTGCAGTACTACTTCACCACCTGCAATAAGTCTTGCAGATGTCCCTGCAAGCTTTCTGCTGGCAATAAAAAAGTCTCATGGAAAAATGAGATTAGACAGTTCCTTCCTTGGCACCACACACACAGCTTAGGTGGAAAAGTGTGGTTTAGATAATGAAATCAGATTCTCACCTCCATTAGCCTAGCACTATCCTACATCACCTGTGGCAGGTTTGTAGCAGCTAAGGACCAGCCCAGTGAATTTTAACAAAACAATTAACCTGGGATAGATACATACACCTAGATCTCACCACTGATTAAAAACATGCAGCAAAGTTTTGCGTTAATAAGCATACAAACGCAAGGTTAAAGAAGCACATAAGTTTGACAACTATTTTGTAATTCATTACGGCAACCTTGTTTTCGTTTATAGCACAAGGTTTTATTTCTAGTCATGTCTAAAAATATGCAGCCCCAAAAGCATTGCTTCCTGGAAGTGTAGTACAGCTACACAAGCCAATAACCTTTAGTGGCTTCCACAGCAATGACAGTAGCTTTAAGCTTCAAAGTGTTGGGATTTTTGTAGCTCACAAACTCTAATTCAGCTTTTAGGTACAAGAGGTTGATTAATAAAAAGCAAGGGTTTTCATGGATACTTATGCAATTGGTTTCTGGAACTTTTATGCCAGAAGTTGTTTTATGTGAAAGGAAAAGAGATTTAGTCTGATATTTGCTGTTATAAGGGGGAGCTAAGTGATGGGGTAGGCTGGTTCAGAACTCAGTTGTGCAGAAAATCTTGTCCTTTCCAGGGATGTAGTGGGACTCAGGTCACCAGGCCAAGCAGAATTGCCACTAGAATGAGAAGTCCCCTTTCTGGGTGGGAGCAGAGACTTTTTCCACAATGAACAGTGTAACCACAATTTCAATGGCTCCTTCCAATAAAATATCTTCAGATTTATTTCTCCACCCTCCCAGGTACATTTTCCTTTCTGAAGAACTTCCCTTATTCTAAACATCAGAAAAATAAAGCCAATATAAAGAAGAATTACTCTTGAGAACAGAAAAGATGGGGAGTGACTAGGCTAATCCAGCCATGTGGGCAAAAGACAGGGAGCTGCCAGTACCAGAGGAGAATATAGCATTTCAAAAGCAGGAAAAGTTTAGAAAGGCAAGAAATCCAGACAATTCACTTAGAAAATTACTGCGATGCTCTGTGCATGTTGGGCCAGTTCTACAACTGGTTCACTAATGGAATTAATGATCAATATAGCCAAGGATCTGTCCTTTTACTTTTTGATTTAAATAGAAATATCTCAAGGAAGGCAATTTTGGTTTGCATGCAGACCGTGGATATGATCTGCATATGCAGCATCAGATAATGCAGATCAAAACCCATTTTCAAGAACAATTAATTGCATTTAAAAGTCACATTTGAAAAATCAGTTGTTCAGGAAATGTTTAAGTGGCAGTAGAAATATTTAAGAGAAATTATATCCTGTTTAAACACACAGTTTCTAGATCTCATCCTTTTCCTGAAATAGTTCATCTCTGGAAGAGTGATCCACTGCAGCTTCTTCCACTGGCAGAAGCTACCCTACATGACTGACATCACCCAGACATGCTGGGAGCACATTTGCACTGTTAAGATCCTGAGGACAGCCACATTGGGTCAAATGAGATGCACCTGCATCCTGTTATTCCAGCAGCAGCAGATGCTCAGGCAGGGCCACAGATACCTCCTTTAGACCTCACAACAAGGTATTATCTTCCACTGCACCCTCTGTGCCCCTATAGTCATGTTACTCCTCCCTGCAACCTACCAGCTCCCTTCCCTTTACTACATTGTGCTGCCTCCCCTCACTTTTTACTTCTCCCAACAGCAGATTTCTTTTCACTGGGACTTAGCAAGAGCAACATAGAGAGCTGCTCCTCCTTATCACTTGCCTCTTAAGCAAAAATTAAAAGAAATATGTCAAATACATAGTAACCTTTTTTCCAGCTGTCCTCCCCCCCAAGCAGTAAGGAGTCTGAGTACTTCTGGAGCTGAAAAAAAAATCTGTTAACATCATTATGTTCAACATCTACAGCTGTCCTTGTTCTCTTACCACTTTTCCTTAGCCTTTCTGTACTTCTGGCCTCTACAGCATCCTCTGCCAATGAGTTCTGCCACTTCACTACGCCCTCCTTGGAAAAATAAGTTTCCTTTTGAATGTCACTCTCCATCAGAAGAGCCTGATGAGTAGCTATGAGTAGACGTTCACTGTTGACTGTCTCCAATCCATCCACGACTAAGCCTGTACCACATCCTTTCTTCAGCTTGAGGGAAAACTGAAGAATCTCAATTTGTACCTCCCTTGAATGGAAACAATTCTGTAGCAATCCTGCAGTGCCTTCCCCATACCTTTTCCAACAACTATCTCCTCAGAGGTGTGGTGTTACCTGCAGATCTGCACACAGCCTGCGAGCGCACCACAGTTTATCTATGACATGATGTTTGCTAGGTTTGCTCACGACTCCTTTTCTACCAGTTCCTAACACTTAATTTTTGACCACTTCTAACACTTCCAGAGAAGTCTCCAGGGTAATATCTGAGCAGTAGTTACCAAGAGCCTTTTTTTCCTTGCAATACGTAAACTTATAGGGATTTCTTTCTCCTACCCTATTGCCTTCCCTATGCCACTAAGTCAAATACTGTCAAGCATCAGTATTTTTATGCTTGACCATGAGCCCCAGCCTGTTTATCTTCAAACCACAGACTCTACCTTGGTGTCCCCTCAGAGCATAGGAGGGCTCCCAAGAGAAAGGGGCTCAGTGGTAGGTCTGGCCTCCACTGCAGGCTGAGTTGCTGCCACTGCACAGTGTGGATAAGCCAAACACCAGAGAGGCAGGAAAAGTAATAGCTGCTTAGCCTGCTTTCAGTGCCTCCAAGTAGTATCAATTCATTGTCCATCTTCCACGGAGAAGTGCTGAAGGTAGCTTCAGATGACTTAATCCACCTGCCAGTGAAATAAGCGAGGAATATTCACATGGCCAAAGTTCACATGCGCAAAGCTGTGACTCTACATATATTGTAGCATCAGTTTTCTTAATTATCTCATCTGACCTTCCGAATAACACAGGCCATGGGACTGCATAAAATTAGAATTTAATCTTTCAGACAAGCCTTCATTCTCTCATTACTTAAAAGTGCCCAGAGAATTCACAACAGGTTAGTATCAGCAATATTCAGAATCAGAACCAATGCAGCTTTTACTGTTGCTGCTGACATTTCCTATGGTCTTGTCTGCTAAACTTACAAGTCCTCCAATTCTAGTTTTGGTTCCTGATAACCTTGTCTAAGCTAACAGGACTAAACTTCTGGACTCTCACTATAAGCCTTACTTTCTAGCCCTTCCAACATTCTCATGGCTCATCTCGTCTCCCCTGTTCTCAGCATCTTTTGGAAGGACATCCTACATTTTGACAAGCTTGAATGGCAGAACCACCCTTGCCAGCATAACAGCTACTCTAGCCTCACAAAAAAGTTCTTGGTTTTACTCTTGTTTTTCAAGCAGAGCTGTAGCAGCTCTTGTGGTAACAGCAGCTGGAGCTCACATTCAGCTGATTGAACTTTCCTCATACTCTGCACACCATCAGCTCTGAAGTCTTCATTATTTCCTAGACCACTGCATCAGTTTGTTCAGCCAGGTCCACTGGTCAGTGCTTGCTCTGCCAGTTTAGATCAGAGTCCTCTAATCCAGTGACCAACCTGGTGACCAAGAACTGATTCCCAGTAAGGATTAGGGACTCTGGCAGGCACATAGACATACCTTCCTAGGATACTCTTCACTTCCAGCTTAGGGACTGCCAAAGCCTGTACCTGCTTCTGCCAGCTTTGCTGAAATACATGGCCAAGAGGCCAAGCTTCACCTTTTTTTACCGTACAAAGCAAGAGAAATTAAGATCTTTATTTTCCTCACTTTAAGACTAATTTACACATCTTTAAGTGACATTTTAAGCAATAAGTAGAAATTAATACATATACACTGAAGTGACACAGCAAAGGAACTACACTGCATTTTAGAGTTCTCTTGAGGACAGCCCTGCAGCCTTCAAAGAGCAGCTAGATGAACCACAGGAGAACCATCTTCATTAGAGTGCTACTAAAGAAAACGCTCAAGTTGTCAATTTGTTTTAATCCCAGTCTTACAGTTTAGCAAGACTCCTTCAAAACATAAGAACAATTTGAATAACTAAATATTCTTCACATTATACTAGATTTGCTATGTAAAGCATGCTGAAGCACTTGAATAAGCTTAGGATGTTTCAGCATGAAGTTCCCTCCAGCCTTGGGCATATGCGAAGTCCTAAGGTGGTTCAGCGTTGGGGAAAAGAGTATGCGAGCTTATAGCAGCTCCAAGATTGTTATTTAACCTAAACCTGAAAGTAGGATTATTGTAAGGGTTATATTATTGGAAGTCAGTACATTTATTGGATGTTCAGAAGTACCATGTATTTTATTTAAGAGAATGGATAACTGGAATATATGAAAATAAAATGGAATTCAGTTTACAGTCAACTTACATCATCATGAGCACTAGGAGTCCTGCCATGACAGTAGATCATAGAAGTGCTGCTGGTTCTGAGCACCATGAATTTATCTTGCAGACTGCCTGAGCTATTGCAAGAGCCCTCTGCAGAGATTTACCAAGTGTAGCTCTTAAATTATTTAAAACTTTGTGATTGCCTCCAGTTAAAAAGAGCATGCTGGCTTCTATCAGAAAGTCTTATTTTTCTAGTTTTGAATCAGTGATTAGAAAATTAAACCCAAACCAAAACAACAACTGAGAAATAATCAATGTTGGCCAATTTTGATCAAGTTTGACAACACTACTATAATGTCCTTAAGGACATTACATTTGCTACAGGTTTCACAAGAGCAGGGCATGTATAAGTGACCTCCTAGAGCTAAAGGCTGCAGCAAGAGCTCATGCCTGCAAGGCAACAGCAAGCCCCAGCAGAAGCAGCTTTGTTTCCAAGTCCCAGAGGTTTTCAGATGAGTTTCAGGGTGAGGTTCCTCACTGCTCTTTTTACATAGTTACTATCCCATTCCCAGTGCCTACATTTCTCACAAGACTCAGCTTCAGCCCTTCCATAAATTTGCTTCCTGGAGTCATGGGGTATTAGGAAACATCTTTTCCACTTAAAGGGAATGTGAACTCTTGCTACTGGACAGCAACTTATAGATGCAAAACACTACAAAGCAAGTAAAGCCCAGTCTTTCCCTTCATGTGGGAAATAACTTTGAGGGCCCAAGAAACTGGTATTGGCAATGTTGTCTTTCATAAGTATAAAAGATATGCTAAAGCATCTTTTTTCTAAAATAATGGACATAAATATTTGCACATTTAAAGTGATTTTTACCTTATTTATTGCAGTCCTTATCCCTTTATCCAAATTGGAATAACATTGGAAGTTATCTAAGCACTTCTTTATCACTAAATATTTTTCTTTAAGCTAGCAAATAAAACCCAGAAGCCCCAGGGATATGTCCTCCAGGAGATGTAAGCCCCCTGCCCCACCAGTACATTACAATATTTTACTTTCAATTAATCTTACCAAACATGAGATTTTAAACATTAAGATGTGAGCGATTTATGGCATGCAACCTCCTTACGAACACTGGCAAGAAACATTACTGGTAACCACTCCAGAGGACATTACCAAGTACTAGCAACCAGTTTGGCAAGTGGTACTAGCTTCCCTATAAGTCTAATATTTGCCATATGTTGGTAGTGCCTTCCCACACACTTCAGTATAGTACATTGCAAGCGTTATTATTCCTATTCTACCCGTATTTTTTTCTAACATTCAAATGGTGACATATTTTTAGGTTAGGGTATTTTAATTCATAGATGAATAATTTAAACAATTCAAGTCAATATAGCTGGACCAAACAGGTCAACAGAGGTCTTGGGAACTCAGGCAAACCATGGGACTGTAAACCAAAGCACAGCTCAGCAGGAAGGGACAAGGATTGCCCAGCATTGCTACAATTCCTTTCTCTATCAGCAAATTCCTACTGGTGGCTCCTGAGGACTAGCTCAAGATTTGCACCTTCTTTTACTACTGTCTTATTTACATGTTTCAGTTGAAGCTGATCATAGAAGCCTAGTGAAAGTTAAAAAAGGATTTTTAAATTTACACCCACAACAGATATCTGTTTTAAAGCCAAATCTCAGTACAACTTGCTTGACTATGACTCACATTAGTCATCCAGTGCAGTTATATTTATACGCCTTGGCTCTGATGCTTCTTTACCTGCAGTACTAGGAAAAAACCGAAATCTACAGTGATAGCCTTGGATTTTAGGTAATGTGAACTGTGAGGTTTCCTAGAAATAGAAAACATTTAGGACCCAATGCAAACACCACAGCAGTTTAGCAACCAAACCCACAAATGGCCAATCCCGAAAGATTTACCCAAGAAGGGCCTAAAATCCATCAAAAGGATGCACGGCCTCATAAGGGAAGCCTCAGATGCATTACAGCAGTAGAGAGGCTGCTGACTTTTGTAAAATACTCGGATGGCTACAGCATTTACCCTGGAAACAGCAGATCCAGGTCCTTTTGGCTTTTTTTTTTTGCTGATGCCACTTTCAGCCACCTTGCCCCAAGCTTCAACTTGGCAGTATTGGACAGGAGAGGACAGGGAGATGCTTCCTGCTCCTCCTAAGGAAGCTACATTGCCACAGAGTGAAAAGTGCAGGGTCACTTGGCCAGCAAAGAGCCAGTAACAGCAAGAGCACTGAGCTTGAGGGGGACACCTACGTTGTCGCCTCAGTTAGGATTGTGCTCTAGTTGATTAATATCTTAGGGCAAAATAAGTAGCTCTAGGAGCAGGGATGGGAACCCCAGCTTCCTGCTTGATGGGTGTCATATCCAAGAGATTAGTCATGATTTCTCATTCATACTTCCCTCCTACAAGCACCTCTCCCTGCCTTTCATAAGGGGGGGGGGG
>Ga0065711_1033971_pt1 | contig 24494 bp, 20 predicted proteins | sample Hoacrofraction12_FD_59098 | JGI IMG/M metagenome (GOLD analysis project Ga0065711, IMG submission 59098) | Hoatzin crop microbial communities from Cojedes, Venezuela - Epithelial fraction 12 v2 (version 2) | ecosystem: Host-associated > Birds > Digestive system > Esophagus > Crop | place...
AGACCCACCTGGACAAGGTCCTGTGCAGCCTGCTGTAGGTGACCCTGCTTCGGCAGGGGGGGTTGGACTAGATGACCCACAGAGGTCCCTTCCAACCCCTACCATTCTGTGATTCTGTGATTCTGTGATTCTGTCTCATGAGAGCAGAGTAGAGGAGCAGAATCCCCTCCCTCGACCTGCTGGCCGTGCTTCTCTTGATGCAGCCCAGGACAGGTGCAACAGTTTTGATCCTCGCCCCTGCAGGTCACTGGGTGTGGGGATGTCCGTGGAGTTGACGGTGGTCCCCTTGTTCCCGAGGCTGGCGTGCTCCTGCCTGTGGTGTGGAAGGGGGTTTCCCCCTCGTCCCTGCCGCTGCCTCCCCTGCGCAGCTCTGCACTTGCACAGCAGCCCCGCGGCATCACCATCCCCGCGGGCGGCTGCTGCCCTGCTCGTGTTGAGGCCATGTTGGTTGCTTTAGGGATTTAGGCCGTGTGTTTTCCAAGCAGCCCTGTGGGGGAAGCTCATTTGCAAAGAGGGGCAGGCAACCACCACCCTTCGAGGTGTATGCATATTCTGCAAAGAAGAGACATGCACGCTTTGCAACACAGTTTGCAAGGGGTAAACGCCGATGCGACAGCTCCTGGGTGGTTTTCTCTGTCATTGTTATGCATTCAGTCGTCCATTTATATTCTCAAAATACAGTCCCCTGCATGTCATCTCTGACATGAGTCTCTTCTCAGGTTAATTCCCCTCTGGCTTCCAGGAGAGCGGGATGTGACCCCTCCTGACATTTGTTTTGTGAGTTATGCTTGCCTTCCGGAGAACGCAAACAAGCTGTTGGACTTCCTCCCCTCAGCTTTAGCTCTGGTCCAGCTCCTTGCTGCACTTACTCTGGCCTTACGCCGATACAATGGAGATCGGCATCGGGCTTCTTGAGTTCTGTTTGCAAAAGTGCCTATGTGGTTTAAACTTTGTGCTCTGTTTTCAAGAGGGACTTCTGTACAAACGTGTTACAAGAAATGTAAGTGTGTAATCCCCTTGATTTCACTCAAAATGAAATATCTGACTGCCTCTGAGGATCTGGTCTTAATCATCTGAGAAAGTCACTTGGATTTAGGTCTGTAAATAGCGATGTCATTTCTAAAAATATGCCTTATACTCCAAAGGCACCCGGACAATGCCAACATTGTCCCTTCTGTCCCACCCTGCCCAGCAGGTAGGAATTTAAGGACTATGATGAGAGAAAAAAAAAAAATTTCCATGTCATAACAGCGAGACCTGAATGTAATTATTGACAAAACTGTAAATCCAGCTTCCCAATGATGTCTGGGAACCAAAACGAAGCATCCTCCTTGTTCATGGGAACAGAAATTGTATTCACATAACAAAGAAATCAGGTAAGAGGAAGTATATTGAGGAACTCAGGAAGTGAAAAGTCTTTCATTGCTATATTCTTACAAGAGCTAATACAAAGCAACATGATTAGTCTGTTCTTCAGCAGCTTCCTATTTCCATCACCAAACTGCTTTAATCACACTGTGTTTTTCTGGAAGAATTTGACACCTCACAGTTTGTGTCCAACTGCATCACTGTGTATAGATGTAGTATGGAAGATCTGGTGGACACTAGATTTCAGTGATGTCTTTCACTCCCCCTCCTTGCTATCTCATCTTTTCATCTACCCCAGCCACAGCATCTCTTGGTAGACATTTTAGTCCTTGCATTTTCCCTATTTTTTTTCAGCAATGCAGTACTCGGACATGGGACGAGGAGCCTGGTGATGTGTCACATCTGAGCATCCTAGCTTTAAGCCAGGCTGACAACAAGAAGGTCAAAATACTGGACTGTTAGACACGAGTAAATTAATTCCACTTCTAGGACCATTTTGACTTATGATACAGGGGTTAGTCCAAGATCACTTTTGCTTCTCTTGAAGGGAAATAACTGTTTGAACCCTTGATCCCTTCTCATGCCCACAGGTACCACGCCTGCCATCCGTGCCCCTGTGGAGGACACTGCACAGACATTTGTGATTACGAGTGAGCCCTGCATGAATAAATTCGATTTTGCAGCCCTGGTGGGAGTGCCGCTCTCCGAAAGCTAAGCAAGCTCATGACCCAGGCTGCACATGCCAACTCGGAAGATGCCTGGAGACAGCGGTACAGTCAGGTCTTCATCAAGGAGAAGGGAAACCTTCAGCCCCTGTGCATGGCGGGGTGAAGCTCTGTCCCTTACACACCCGCAAAGCTGGGGTTCAGAAGGACCAGAGTCACCCCAAGTTTCCTGGCCACCTGCTCCTGCACTGTGATTAGTTTATATGCAGCATATGCCCCTGCGTCTGCCTCACTGTACGTGTAGGCTACACATTTCCCTGCAAGTTGCCCTTCTTTATGCTGGCTGTAAACAACAAACTGCCGCTGGTACGGCTGTCCTTGGCAAGTGCTGTATGGAGCTCCATCCTCTGTCCATCTTCAGGAGCTTCCCATGGGTGGTGGGAAGGGGAGTTTGACTGGGATGGGTGGCTGAGGCCAAAAAGTCCCTGGAGCAGAGATGAAGAGCCGTCACCAGGGTTTCCATATGAAACAACAGGCGTTGCTTCCCTGGAAAGCAGGGCTTCAGTGGCAACAGGACAGCACAAGACAATAAGGATTTTTTTTTAATTGTCAAAACAACTGTCTATTTCTAATGTGATTTTTAATGACAAGTGTTTATTGACATTGCACTCAGCAGGGTGGAGGAGATTCTGCTTTCTCTCAGGTGATTTGTCTTTCGCTTCACTTCAAAAAAATGAGGATGGAGGGAAGGACAGGAGAGCTGGAGCTGGGGGTGAGGAAAAATGTGAACAGAAATGTTTTCAGAGGGAAAATTTCTATTTAGCTTTCTTCACTGTATTTTGCAAAACGTGCATATTTCAAATGGAAACACAAATTCAAAAGGCCAGGCAATGTCCCCGGTGGAGACCAACTGTCTCCGTGCCAGGCTGTCTCCGAAGGCAGGGACCCAGCCTGGCAGCGGCAGCACCTCTCCTGCCCATCCCACCGCCCTCCTGGGAGAGAGCACACCCCAGCCTGGTCTGGGCTGCGCAGGAGAGGTGGTACAGGGGCCTTTAAGATGGTCACCGTCTTCCTTAAAGCACCCCTGTATCTGGGCCATTAATTTCAGCCAAGCTGCTTCTCACTTATGCTGATCCGAGAGGGGAGGATGTCCCGAATGTATGGCACCAGACTCCCGCGGGCATCGGCTCAGCTCGCTTCCGCTCGAGGAAGGCGGGGATGTGGTCAGAGGTGTGTGTGAGGGGGAGAATGAAGGCAACAGGGCTAAAAGCTAAAAGGACACTGTGAAAATTACAGCAGCGGTTAAAACTAGCCAGGTACAACAGCTTCCTCTGCTTGCGGGTTTGCAAACCAGGCACCACTCCGTTGCTCGGCACTGCAAGCAGGGAGACAACGAAATACAACACACAACCCCCCTCGAAAGTTTGAAAAAGACCTTGCTGTGCAAGAAGAGCCCCGCTGCCGTGAGGGATCCCCTGCTAACCACAGTCACCTGCCCCGCGGCCGGCAGCGGCGGGCCCAGGCAGGGCAGGAGGGTGGGTGCTAAGCGTGGGGTGTTGTGCAGCCACCTGGTACGTCTGTGGAGAAATCAGCAGTCCCTGCAAGCTGCTGCCAGCCGATTTCACTTCTGCTTCACTCAGACCCGCCTGACTGTGTAACACTTTCCCAGCATCCAGTTTGAGACGGGTTTACAGAATGTTTCAGGTTGCAGAAGTGGTTTGAAATGATGGCTTTCCTCACATTCATCCTGTTTGGACTGCTTCCATTTGGGAATACTTCCTGGATGAATCTGAGGATAAAATTGATCAAGCTCAACCCAGGAGCGCAGTGGCTGGTGTGGCTCAGCCAGCAGCGTTGATCTGTGCTGAGTCCTGGTGCTTCTGCCCCACATCACACAGGTGGCACCAGCTGTGCAGCACCTTCTGACTGAAGAGGGAAGGTCCTTTAGAAGCAGAACATCTGCAACATGGGATTAAATCACTTGCCCCAAAAAACCAATACCCCCTCTCCAGCAATGGCCAGTGATGCTTCAGGAAAACATCTACATTTAATTTCCCCACTTCCCACAAACAAAACAACTGTCTGGATTTGAAAGTGGAATGAGCTGCTCTCCTGGTTCCCAGGCTCGGTGAGCCTCTGCGGAGCTGTGACACTGGTGGGACAGGCAGGAGCTGACTCAGGATACCCAGCCAGTGCCACAACACTGTGCCAGAGAGGGCACAACAGGAGTCCTGTCTCCCAAAGGTAATCAGACCTGTTCCTGAAGTGAGGCAGTTCATCATCCTTATCTTCACTGGCTCAGCTACTGCACAAATGTTACGACTTTCTCATAGTATTTTGGTCAGGTGCCAGCTGAAATCAGGAAGTATGGCAGTGGGTGGAAACATATAAACCTCGGTGTCTTTAAAGTGAGAGCCTGAAAATGGGATATGTGGCAAGGCAGGTTAATTTTACAGCCTACTGGTGTTGGCTCTTGCTATTCCCAGGGCCACGCACCTTCCCTCTGACCTCACCGACGCTGTTCGGCTACTTGCAAGGAAGTAAACAAAAGGGACTCATGGGGACTTCGGTTCCATACAAACAGCAGGGAAAATGTCCATGCGTGCCAAGTGGAAAAGGACTAAATCAGTGGGGAAGGAAATTTTATTGTCACAAGTTCAAAGGGGATGTTACAAACAAGAGAGTGGGGGAAAAAAAAAAGAAGAAAAAAAGAGGGAAAACTTCAGAAAGCAGTCCCTGAAGTCAGATCGCAAAATACTACTAATGAAGCCTTGCCTTAGAGCAGTTGTCAAATGTGATGTGGTATTTACATCAACAGTGACTCAGGCAGCATTTATTACTTCCCCTTTAAACACAGCAGGACGCTGCCTGCCCTCAGAGATTTGTGGATCCTAACTCTGCAGATGGATGGATGGACCCGGCGCTGGTGGATGGACGGGAAAACAATGCACTGGGCAAGGGGATGGGAGAGCACACAGCCCCGTTAGCCACGGGTCTGCGTCAGCTAGGGTTTGGTGCGAGGGAAACCAGTAACCAGCATTATCGCTGTGGTGGGGAGAACGCCCCGAGACCTTTCTGCACCGGGGGGTCTGCAGCCAGGTAAAATGTGCTGCCGGCTCCCTGTCTGACAGCTCTCGCAGGGCTGGGGGCTCGCTGTGGTCTGATCCCAGGCTGATGTGGTGCCAGCAGTGCCTTGGGGCTGGGGTGGGATCACCCTAAGCTATGCCATCTGGCCGCAGTCCCTGGGGCCAGCCTAAGCGGGACATGCTGGAGGGGAGCAGGCGCTGCTAATGCCCCTTCCCACTCTGTCAACGGGCAGGAGGGAGGGCATCGGGGCTGTCTGGCATGGCCTGTGGGACAGTCCGGGATGGGATCCCCTGGGACACATCGGGCCTGGGAGTCCGATCATCTGATCGTGTCTCGGCAGTGGCAGCATTCAAGTAACACAGATGCAAGCCTTGTAAAAAAGAGAGACTATCCAAAGGTTCAAAAGAGGAAATATCTGAGGATTGCCATGAACTTCACTGTCAACCAAGTGCAAACATGGCTTTGGGTCTCTGAGAAGGAGATTTAGGGTTACAAATGGAGAGGCATGGCATAACCCAGCCACTGGATCGTTCTTTTATTTACCATTGCCTCCTCCAGTTGCGGAAGCTCGCCATAAACGCGAGAGTGGCAGGACTCTGCAATTCACGGGAGAAAGTGGTCACTACATTAAAGTGCCACTTGTGGCAGTGGTTGCATGCATCAACTTGCTACTGTACGCTTCATGCAGGCTGAAAAAATGTAGTTTTCACACCCTCATTTTCCTGAGGTCTTGAAAGATGAAACAGCAAAGCGCTGTGAACAGCAGGGCATCCCTCGGGTGGGCTGTGCCCCCCGGTTTGTGGAATAGCACTGGTCCGGGTACCTCTTTCCTCCTAGGAGCCCTCAGCTTTTCACACCCCCGTGAAGCAGCGATACGGTTTGTTCAAGGGATCGGCAGGGAAACAAAATGTCAGGTTCCTGCCTCTCCTGTTGCCATGTAACCGCCAGTGCTCATCCAAGCTAGCCTAGAGCTGGCTTTTTCAGCAGTAATTAATTGTGATAAAGCTACCAGGCTATGTTGCTCCTGCTTGCAACACACTGGTGGCACGCTACAGAATCTGAGTGCCCCAATCTAGTCTCTGAAATAAAACCTACAGCTGATCATGTTTGAGTTGGCTTAAGGGACATGGTGCCCGGGTTCGCTGCATGCTGCAGCAGGTCTGAGTCACAGCAGCAGTCTCCTTCTTCACAGGCTGAAACTCCAGCAAAAGCACCTGCACTCCCGTAAAGCTGTAGGTCGGTCCCACACCCTGCCGGCGGTGTGCTCCTGCTTGCATACGGGCAAGTGCATGTGGACACTCGCAGAGAGGGCACAGGAATAACTTTAAGCAGCTCCTTTTGACCATCGGGCTCAAAGCCCCTTGATTCGGAGCTACATGCACTGAAAGTGGAAGGTTATTTTCCAAATCCTGATTCATGCCAAATTCACTCTTTCACCCTCAGTCCAGAGTACGTGACTGAGCTTGTTGTCTTTGCCCCTCAGATGATTATTTGTTCACATTACTCATTGAAACTTCGTGGCATCCTAGCAGTCTCCATAAGGATCTCTAAGAATCTCTACCACAGTGTCAAAAGCATAGGCACGTGCTCTGCAGTGCCAGACTCTTGGAAAGTTGTTTTAACAGGCTCCTGCTTTCAATTAGCGAGTAACTCCTTGGGGCACGCGTCTGGCTTCCCGTTAGTCCTGGCAGGCACTCTGGTACTTTCTAAGCAAATCATCCTTGTCCTCATCTTCCTACTCAGGTTGGCAAAAATCCAAAGGTAGCTCAGATTTCAGTCACCCCAATTTCCACACCTGAAAGGGCTGCAAGCTGGTGTCCAGGGCTGGTCTTATAAAGAGAGCAACATCCCTGTATGCTTCATGTGCACCCCATGATACTTAGCATTTGAAAGAGGGTTTTTTGGACTCATGCCTCCCAGCAATGTAAACACGACATAAGCAAAATGCCAATCACACCTGTATGAGCATCACCTGGCTAGGCTTCTAGCTTTTCCAGATTACTGGGCTTGTGATACAGACAGGTCTCCCCACACTCTCGCTAGAGCTTTAGCCAATTCAGCACTTGCCTGCTGGGATTTTGACCCCTCCCATCCCCCATGTGTTTGTTTGAAGAGATAACTCTTTTTATATATATACTTGCTCTTTGGATGGGGGGAAACCTTTATTGTTGTCTCTGAGCTTCTGCAGCATAAAGTTCCAGGATTCCTCCATTCCCAGCTGCTGGATTCAGAAAGCTTTTCCTTTTCAAGCTTCCTGTTCACACAGGGTGGGGGTGGGAAGCGGGGGATGAGGGGGGAGGTTAGGCATTGAATAAAAGGAATTAACCATTTCCCTTCTCTGACCTTTGGGAATTTCCGTATGTGAAAGTGGCAGCTTGTGTGTCTAAGAATTATAAATGATGGGACCTTGCAAGTTACTGAATGGATGTGTGACCAAAGACCGCAGGCTGCTCCCTGCGCAGGGCCGGGAGTGAGGAGGGCAAAGGGGAGAAGTAAGAAGCAGGAAAGACTACAGATACTGAAAGACCATATGCTTTATAGGAAAGAAAACTGCTTATCATGCTCCAGAGAGCTCGTGCTATTGCAGCTTCCCTCCACCATGCCTTAGTTCGTCTTCTGTTCTCAGTGCACAGCAAAAAGGAGGCCAGGAAGTAAGTTTCCATGAGAAGCTCTCATGAGTCAGATCTCCCTCCTGTAGGGTTTTGACAGTTTCCCTAGAACAGGGTCACCATCCTGAAAGGAAAAGAGCCATCCTGACTGGTGTTAAACTGTATGTGTATTTAATAAACATAGCATGTGTGTGCACAATCCTTTCTAGACCCTTAAAATGGACTTGACAGTGCTTGAAAGTGGAAGTTGCATCGCTGCTTCTGAGAAACCAGTGTGTGTCCTCTAAGCCACCCTCGCCCCTGGTTGCTGGGTGCTACGCAGACCCTCAGTGTGCACCCCAGGAGGCTCACAGCTACTCGTCCACTCCTGTGACACACCTAAGCACACACACAGATGCACACATGCACAAGTGGGGCCACGGCAGTTGTGGAGCAAGAGGCAGTCCCCATCGCCACTGAAGTTGCGAAGAGCATCAAATAGCCTTGGAGGGACTCCCTAGCAAGCTGAGACCCTTAAAACCTAACACAGCCATAGCTGGATGCAGTAAAGGGTGTGTATACGTGTGTGTGCACACACACTGACAGAGCGGAGTACCAAAGCAGCACCCCACAGGGGCAGGCTGCTGTGCTGCTTACACATTTACTTGGGCAAGTGACCCCAAACAGAGCTAAGCAAGTGCACGTTGCCCCATACACACAAGCTGATGTCCTCTGAGTCCAGATAGCAGAGAACAGGCTGGCCTGTGGCCACTGCCCTTCTGCCTGGCAGGCTGTCACCCAGCTGTGCTGTGGGCACCCCGGCCACCCTCCCCCCCAGGGTTTGCACATCTACATGCACCTGGAGAAGCAACTTCATCCAGGGAGGTTTCTGCTCTCTCTCTCTTTCTGCTCTCTCCCCCTAACCCACAGGGAAATTTGTTCTTGAGCTTCACCTTCTGTCTTCTCCCTAAAGCCACCAAGGCTCATGGACAGGTGAGGGTAGTTAGATGAGCCTGAAGGGTTTACCAGCCAGGAAGGAGATGGCAAAGGCTGGCAGCTGATGAGGGGCAACAGGACTGGTGTGAGTAGCACAGCTGGGGCTTCAAGCATGGCCTCATAAAACCTGCTCCTGGCCTTCCAGACATCCCGTCAATCACAGCTGATGAGCACATGTTCCCACAAACACACACATGCAAATAGAAGGACCTATTGCAGGACTTCGGGCAGAGTGAGCCCACAGCCCCCTTCCACTTTCAGGAAGCTGTTTGGGATCCCTGTGCCTTCCCTGAAATTGAGAGTCTCGCTGGTCGAGTTTGTGAGCTGTGTTATTTCACGTGCCTGAGAAGTGGCTCCAAGCTGAGCAGGCACCTTCATGATGACACCCAAAGCACATTCCGCTCTTCCTTCTTCACCAGCCGCAGCAGAGAGATTTCGTAAACACAGGAGGAAAAAAACCTGCTTGTACTCACTGCTGGCTGCGATTTGCAAGGCGCAGAGGAAAAAATATGTTGCTCAGCAGGGCCCCTGCTGTATCCTGTATGGCATTTCTGTGGAACTAGCCAGGCCCATCTGTCCAAGCGTTTACAAATTGTAAACCTAACAGGGATGACCTGGGGAGTCCTAGACACTGCTGCTCTGCCAGGATGACAGAACCAGACTGAGGACACTTTACTCCCTGCTGCGCTGCCAGAGGATGGAGATGGAGGGAAGCGGGCAGCCTCTTGCCTTGCAGAACACAGAAGCACCCAACCTGCATTTACAGGGGAGCCTGGAGGGGGGATATGAGGTGCATTGGGAAAGATCTCCTCCTCAGCCCTCCTTTTCTCCCTCTGCTATAGGGTGACAGGGACAGCTAAGAGGGAAGCTTGTTTTCGCTCTGTAGCTGAGCATCCCTTGTCCGCTGCTGCCCTCAGCACTTTCATCGGCCTGTAAATGCGACAGGGACCAGCCGGTGCATCAAAGGTTTGTTAAGTTACTGCTGCGCTGTGAAAGAGAGGGAAAAAAATCCTGTTGACTGTGACGAATTAGAGAAGTTCAGGGGTGGCACTCACCCTTTTATTGGAGAGCTGCTTGAGTCTGTGCACTGCTAAAGGGATTAGAGCAGCGTGTGGCATGTTTCTGGTTCTGACAGAAACTTGAACACGCTCTAGTAGAGCTATAAAGACAGTGGCCACGTCAATGGCGGGAGGGCTGGCGAGCGTTGTGAGTGATTAGCCACACTTGGAAGGCACCAGGGGGTCGTGAACTGTACGTGCAGTGTTAACTGTCGAGGCGCTGAATTCTCCGCAGCGTTACATTCGCAGCACCACGAATAAGGCTTTCTCTTCCCTCGTGTGTTTTCAGGCGCACCCTGCTCTCGCAGGGCCTCCGGTGGTGTTGCCTCCTGGAGAATGAGGTCCCCGGCATGGAGCTCAGCCCCAACCTGCAACAATATCTCCTCTAGCGATGGAGAGGACTTTGGGGGTTCTCTGTTCCCAGTCAGACCTTGCTCACTCAGCGGAGTCAGAAGTGAAAGCATCAGATCTTGATATCGCACAAGTGAATTAATGTCAATGTGACAAAAATAAATAACAATCATAATTTACTGGGAGGTGAAACAGTCACTGTGCCTAAGGCTCAGCATTCATTTGGACTTCCAAGGCATCAAACTCATCACAGATGGGGAGCTAACTTGTATCTGGTTACTCTGAGCTGGACTTCATAGAGATTTCAAGAAAACGGCCATTTTGGACGTGGCACACTCGAAGCCCGCTCCAAGGATGAGAACAGAAACTAAGCCTGATGCACAACCTGAATGACAGTATCCCTAAGCAGGACATCTGCTCAGTAATAGGGACATGAATTACAAAGCTGAAGATGTTAACAGGGGTGGCAGGAAGAGCAACCTGGCACAACAGGCTTGGAGACATGGGACATGTACGTGTGGAAGGAGCATCACAACTCGTCAAACACTTTTTTTCCCTCAAACATACCCCTAAAGTTGGGTTACTTTGGAGTTCTCCAGATGGAGTGGGCAGAACCCAGAGCGGTCATTCATGTACTGAAATAGATTTACACTAGCTCTTTGGGTTATCAGAGCTCACAGTCAGTTGTGTTTAGAAGTGTCAGCAGTTTATGTATGGTAAAACATGGAGATGAAATGAAAGTAGAACAAAACACTTCAAAGCTCCTGGAAAACTGCCAGCAAAAGGTTAATAGACAGGACATTGGGGCAGTGATTTCAAACCAAACTGAATTATGATTTTCAGCTGCTGCAAGACCTAAAGCCACTTCAAGAAGTCAGCAAGAAGTCAATGTGTGTCACACTCCCTCCTGCACAACAGTATTGGTGACAGCTTGGTAAGTCTAGCTTCCTGAGAAGCAAAAGCAAAGCAGAGATGACTGAAAATACAGGGGACTTGGTGAAAATAAGGAAAGAAATCAAACAGCAGGCCCTAGGAAGAGCACTCAGGAAAGAGAGGTAGAAAAATGTCTGCTCAAAGAAAAGAGCAAAGCAATACCAGTGTGAGAGGTGACAAGAGACCCTCACAGAGAATGCCATTACAGAAATTTAATTCTCTGCTGAGGAAGCTGATAGCAATACAATTTTCCCACTATCAAGGTGTGAACTGGAGACAGACAAAAGCAGGGTTTTTTCACATTCCTGTGAAAATATTTGAGATTTCAAAACCTGCTATTATTTCTCTTTGTGTCAACACAAAGATGAGGCCTTTGGAAAAACATGAAAAGAAAGAATCCAATTCTTTCTTTCCTTTCTCTTGCCTCAACATACAAATGAGAACAAGTACATATGTGGGACTGAGATCTGAGTTCACATACTTGCATGAGGTTATCTCTGTTGAATGCACCAACCTCCCAACCATTAGCCCATTTGCTAATCTAAGAAAAGTTTATATGCAATGGGAGAGATTGAAGGGCTTGAGCGGGTCCAAGCGTGCCCTGGGCTCCTCATCCCCCAGCTGGTGGATGCAACAAGGAGCAGAGCTGCACGCAGCCCAGCTTGTCTTTCTTCTGCAAGCAGACCACGTGTACTACATGGACCTAGGAATTTAAAAAGCACCTCCCAGTTAGGCAAAACAGATGTAGCTTTTATAGCTAGTTTTCATCAGAGACTTGAGAAATCTACTCTATAGAGTATCCAGGAACTCAAACAGGTCTGCAAATCTTTGTTTTTAATGAATCATCATTCGCACACAAAAAAAGAAACATCTTCAGAATATTTTCAGCCAGTTTTGTTTCTAGTGGAAATGTTTAGAGTGACTCACTAGTAATGAACAAGGAGAGACATGAATAATACCATGAGGTCAGAAAAAGAGGTAGGGGAAGCACACACAAGAAACACTAAGCATGCAAAGGCAAAAGGACTAGTGCCTGTGAAATGGCTTGCACTGTAAGTGGAGAAGTGGGAGATGCAAGTCAAAAAGCTAAATGCAGTACTTGAAAGCCTGCTGAAAAGTTTGTGATGGTGGATTCACCAGTAGATCAATTGTACCTTTCAGTGCATTTGGGCAAAAGCTCACGAACCCTGGGAGAGCGCCGCTGTAGTTAGCATTACCAAGAAATGATGAATGCGAAACACGTCCAGCTGCCTTTTGGAGTTTTGCAGAGTTTGCATCTTGTGAGCAGCAAAGGAGTGATTGGGGCAAAGTTAAAGGAAAATCAGGCTGAATTCTGATCTGGAAGATCAGACATTGACCACATTTTAAAAATCATTCATCAAAGAGAGCACAGGATGGAGGAAATCATTCATTGTTGTTGCTCATAAGAAATAATTTGCTAGCCTTCCTCACGAATTTAGAAAGTTAAATAACTAGCACCATCCAAGACATTGGCTAGCCAAAAAGACCAGCTGAGGGAATCCCTACCCTAAGCTGTGCTGCAGAAGACAAAACAATGGCCTGGGGCTTGGCAGCACAGAGCGCTGGTGAAGAGTCACCAGGGCAGGCACCTGGAGGCCGGTTTAGACCTCAGGCAAGCTTTGAAGGAATCCAGTCTTCAGTGCATGCTTTTGGTGATGTGCCCAGAAGATATTTGAAAGTCTACAAACTACTGTCCACTGTTACATAAATTACTTACTCCACAGAGTGCTTATCCTACACTTCTAGAGATATGAGTTTCATGTTTGGCTGGTATGAAATAACAGGGACAGTAGACAGAGCTTCTTTTCCTTCGTGTCTAATTCTCCTTTCATTCAATCATTATTCATGTCACTTGGGTGAGCTCAGAGTAACCGATTTACCCTAGCAGTCAGTAAGAAAGTAACTAGGTTCTGAGATCCTGACTTTCCTTGAGCATGATCTTCATGTGGATTAATACACACAATTTCACTGGCTTGCCAATAGCCTCAGGCTTTTGATCCACAAGTGATCTGGCTAACACTGAGCTATCAAACCACAGGCAAAAGTTTTCTTGTAGTTTGGAACTCTCCCCTGGGTGCTAGTTTCACCTTCCTAAGCAAAACGTGCAACATATTATTTTCTGGGATGTGCTGAGTTTACTAGCATTGCCATATTACATTAAACCCCTCAAATCCCAAACTCATGTTTGCAATACTAGTTGGGCAAGTCTGCGAAATGTACAGGGGATCATCAGCTGCAGGGGAACTGGGACTTCTCTCGGCTTCTCCCCAGGCATGTGAAATGCTACTGAACATCCCTTGCTCACTTGTGGTTCTCCTTGGATGCTCACTTCTGTTGCCTTCCGCTGCTCCAGCGCCATCCCACTGGCTTTCACCCTGTCAGGCTCCCCAGCTGTCCCAGCACACAAGGCACTGCCCATGGTGGTGGGAGCTTTGGCTGCCTGGACTTCCTCGCTGCTGGCATCAGTGCCAGCACAGGTTGCAGCAGGACTTCACCCAGCAATGCCCCTTCAGACCTCGCTGGGGGCCCAGAAATGTGACCTTCCCCTCAAGCCCATTGCATCTGGGACAGCGCAAACCCCAGTGGTGTCAGCTTCCTCGCAGCAGTGTCATGTCAGCCCTGCCAGGCCGCAGCTGGGTGAGCTAAACTGAATTCATGCTCAATAAAACTGAATTTAGGCTCAGTTCCCATCCCCAGCTTCAAACCATGAGTCAGGGTACCCACACCTCCTGCCTGTGGCCGACCAGTCACAGCGGAGGGGTGAGGAGTGCCTTGTTCTGCCTTTGGTATGGGGTGCGCTCACTTCCTACATCCAAAACTGAGCCAGAGCTACATCTCACTATTAAAGATGGTATATCGAAACGAAACCCTCTCCTGATGTTTCGCACGTGGTTAGTCTGACAGCACTGCTCTGCGTGTGCATGTGCATGACACACATCTACCAAGGAAAAGTACAGGAAGGGGTTATGGATGGGAAGCTCTCTGGCCTGCAGTAAAACATGAGGCTTCGATTTAGCAAGCAGTAAAGGTTTCCCAGCTACTCAGCACATAGTAGGCTGTGCGACATCTCATCGCCCAGCGTTTGCAGCTGCTGACACAGCATGGATTCGCAAAACAGACGTTAACGATGGGCCGGGTCAGGGAGCTGTGTGCATTTTCCACAGGATGGTAAGGATACTGCAAGCAGAAGATGAGTCTAGCCAGTCAGATACAATCTCCATGAGCAGTTTGGGATCCTTCCCCTGCAAGCTGGGCTGAGCATGGAGCTTTTAGCTGGGAATGTGCTCTTATTCCCCTACCACAAGGATTTGCCTCACCAAGCCGCCTTGAAGGCATCTAGTCAAGTAGTAGTCAACTTAGGGATGGCAAGGAAGGCTAGCAAAGGCACTTGGGTGACTCAGTGTGCTGGAGATACCCCACTCCTACAGCAGTGTCCTCTGTCACACACAAGTTATTAGCTGCCTCCTGGCACCAGAGGAAGGGTCCCTTGTTGGAGCACTCCTTTGGTGGTGTAGATGCTGCTCGCCACTTGCCGTCCTGGCATGTGTCCCTGCCCTCCAGGCCAGAGGGGCTTCCAAAGGAGCAGCTGCTCTGACCAAGGCTGGCTGACTCTTGCCTGCTAATTGAATGGTGGCACGTGGGTCTGCACTGGCATCTGCAGCTGGAAGGCCTGTAATCCTGTGGATGCACCAGTCCTCCCTCTGCCAAGGGCACCCTCCCACCACCTTCATGGGCAGAGCTGACTGGGGACACAGCCCAGCAGGTCTGGCTGGACAATGGGCCAAGGCAGCATCTCTGCCAGCAAGCCCTGCAGAATTTAGGCAGGACTTAAAGGTCACCTCCCGAGAGACGCTCGGAAGGGAAAACAGCCGTAGCAAAACCTCCAGCAGTGGAAAGAAGGGCAAGCGGAAGACCTGGGAGGTGCAGCAGGAGGTCAGCCCAGCCCACTCCGCTCTGCGCACAGCACACGGAAGGGACTGTGGTCTGTTTATCTGTAAACAGTGGCACTGTTCAGCACAAACATGCAATCAGCCTGAGCTTGGAAAGCTTCACGTCCTTCTTGGTAACAGCATGATAGAAAATAAGGCCTTGGCTCATTGCCCTGAGTACATTGCTGAAGTGGGCTGGGTGAGGAGCAGGGAAGAGCTGGAACAGAAAAGGTGAGCTTTGATTTTCAAGTCTGGTTTCCCCAACAATGTGATCTGGGCAGTCCCAGCAAGGGAGACCCTGGAGCTGGACGTCTAGGGAGGGTGCAGAGCCCTAGGACTTCTCTGAAGAGCTGCTCAGCATCCTGGTCGCAGCTTGCTTTCTGGGAAAAGCTACCTGTGACACCTCAGGCTGCACACAAGTACTATCTGAAGCTGCTTTCTTTTGGCCATAGGTATTTACAAGGCATCTATTACTCGTGTCCAAGAATCCTCACAGGTCTCTCTCTTCTCATGAAGTCAGCCAAAAATGTGATCCCCATCTTACAGGCGAGGAGATGAGGCACCTCAAGAGCAAGTGATTGTGCAAGAGCCAAAGACCCAAGCATTAGTGTCGCAACTGCTTAAAAACAAGCACACCATGGGCTGGAGCTCTCTGGGTGAGTCCCAGGATGTATCCTCCCCTGCAGAAGAGCAGCCTCGTCTATTCGAGTTCTGCACGTTGAGAACTTCTAATACTGGGGAGACTAAAGCCCAGGATCTTAGTTAGGCAGCATTAATCCATGTAGCCATGTGTGTCCCCTTGCTCTCTTTCACCACATGTGACCGTACCTGCACTAAAGGTCAACTTGCTTCACAGGGAACTGGTAGCAGCAGAACAGCACCCAGTTCCCTACTGCGTATGGAGAAGGGGCATTTCAGCTTATAGCTGCTGAGAAATTTTCTACTTACAATCATGCACACAAATAAAAGCACTGGACATCCAGCCATATGAATGCAGTAAAACCTAGGCCTGAATGTAATAAAAACAACCCTGATCTGATAAAGCTTAAAAATCTGTCCCATGGGCTGAGTTAGTGTTTTCCCTGCAGCGATTTCTTTTAGCTAGCAAGCTTTAAGTTATGATTTCCATTCATTAAATTCACTGAACGTGTCGATAATTGGATGTCTTAGCACTCATGCACAGACAAGACCCTGGTGTTACGATTTCTTCTGCAGCATCAGCCACACAGCAAACAGCAAGGGACATAACACCGACTGCTCAGGCATGTGAAAGGTTGAGGAGACTTCACAGTCCCAAGTTTGAGTGCTGATATAGTGACTGTGTTGCCAAGACCTCTGATTCCCCAGCCCACCCTTTACCTGGGGGACCATTCTGGGAGACTGACCAAGGTGTGTTCAAACTCAGGTCCTTGGTGGCAAAAAAGAGACCGATGCTGGCCACTTATTTAACAGGAAAATCCCTACTAAACCTCCCTATCACCTCCTCCTCAGGAACATTCATGAGTGACTGGTTCACATTTGCCACAGTATTTTCAAGTTGGGACTGTGAGCTCCACAGTTCCTCACCAGCAGGACAGAGTGCAGGAAGAGGGTTTCTGGAGAAAGCAGCCATACTCTTCCACTCCATACAGGTTGGGTTTTTTCCCCACCCTTACTCCACCAGATAAGTCCTTAGAAGACATGTGTATGCAATTTGATTCCTTACATTTACCTTGGGGATTCTTTCCAGACGTTGTCCCCAACAGCATCTTATTTCTGAGACATTAAAAAGCCACCCTATTCAAATGCAAATCAAGTCCTTCCTGACAATAACTGTTGAGTAATTTTGACGTCAATACAAGCACTCTAGCCGGACGTTCCAAGAATAGACCTGGTGTTTGGGAACGGAGCAAAAAGGAAGCGACCACAGATAATACACAGGAGCAACTCTTTAAAAGAGAGACTGTGAGGGGAAGATAGCACATCCAGGAGTGTCAGGAACCTAAGCATCAGAGGTTTAGAGCAAGGGACAAGAATGGAAAGCTAGGCTGGAGCAGGCTGAGGAGCGGGCTCTCCTCAGACCTAGGGTGAGAGAGCTGGGGCTACCATCTTGGGTGAGTCCATTTGCCCAGAGACAACCCTAAGCTCTTGCCCTTAGACTGCCTTTTGACCAACGTTTATGCATTTGGAACTTGCTTAGGTGCCTCTGCCCTGCGCTATGCTATATGATGTGCCCTCTGGAAATTTTCTTCTGCGCAGTGTGTGCCGTCATGCTCCTAAAGCTGGTTGGAGAGAGGACACTGAACTTGCATGCCTTCAGAGGGAAAGGCTTTCAACCAGAACTTGGTACCAGAAAGTACATTCTGACACAGAACTAGCTAGCCCACCCCGAGAAAGAGACACATACAGCGTGTATTGCTGGGGAATTGATAGAGCAAACTGCTGGCCCCCCAAGGATCTCGAAGGCAAATAGCATGCTCTAGAGCTGAAGTAGACCCCTTAGGAAACATGATCCAGCAGAGAGGCCATTGATGTGCCTGCGTGATCAGAGGAATACATGCAGAGCTTCCCGAGTGACGTGGCATTTGAGCACTATTTGGAATACAATGGCCTTTCTGCCTGTTTTGGAAATTTCTGACATTCTAAGTACAATCGTATTCGTAATGATTACATCTGGCCTTTCTGATCTGCTTGCTCATCAGCCAGTAGAGACCCCTCAGGTACAAATCTCGTCTCAGCTCTGCCCTGTTCTGCTGCTTTGGATTTGTCTTGTGCTAATTAATCACCCAGGGATCTCAGAGAGCTTTATAGCATTAACCCTTTCACCTCTGAAAAACTTTCCTCTCCCATTCACAATGAGTTGCATATTTATCTGCCACAGACTTAGTGTTCAGTGAAGCCTGGAACCACCACATTATGGTAGGCAGTTATTATTTTATCCCCCCTCTTTTGCAAAGCTGATTTATCCAAATTCACAAGGCAAATCAGTGACAGAGATGGGGAATAGACATGGCGTTCAAACCTTGAGTTGTCCTGCAGCCATTGGTAAGCACTCCTCATGAAAATGATTTCTCACTTTTTCATACAAACCCAAGCATAACCTCCACAGGCTGGAGCCCACCTTTAGTCATGCGTGGGACCAGATTTACCTCCTGAGGGACCTTCTGCCCATTTCTAGGAGACTATGGGTCTCCTCTTACCACTAGAAGGTGGTATGGTAAAATTCTAACTTTTTAAACAAAAGGCTGTCATTAGTCACTTTATGCCCAGTTAAGAACAACTCATTAGTACATATCACCTGCTGTTCTCTGTGGCCTGCTTCTCTTCCATGTCTTTGAGAACAACATCATGTACCTATGTCCCAGGGGAGCTGCACTGCATACACTCCCTCTCCCCACACACATTTTCTATCAGCTGCGGCTAGATATCCTCCTAGACAGGAGGATAAGGACATGGCCGTTGGACCACGCAGCCCCAGCCTGCCACTGCCTCAGGTGGCACATGCTACAGACCATGGCACAGGGTGGCCGCACAGTTGCACAACCTGCCCAACCAGACTTGGCCCCAGCTTCCCACCTGAATGCTGGTGTTCCCATCTTGGCCCTGCACAGGTAAGAGGAAAACACCCTCTTGGTTTCCTACTTAATCCCTCCTGTCATCTTCAGACAGGTCTGGAAACATCTCAGCGCATTTGAAGGGATGGGGGAAACCATGTTCTCCAGTAAATATGGCTTTACCAGGAGGGAAAAAATAGAGATGGCAGTAAAGTAGAGGAGAATTGCTGAAGCACAGCTGACACATGGACCCCGAAAGAAGTGCTGACCTCATGCTTCCTCATTAATACGATCTATACTGCCACATACGGAGGAGGCTCCTGTCAGGAAACAGTGCACCACATAACCCATCTGCAGATTCTCCTGCCAGCTGCTGGGCCCTGGCAGCCAGCCCCTTGAGTTGCCTTCGGGCAGTGGACACTGTGGGCTGTCCCAGGCTGGGAGGGCTGGCTCTGGGTGCCCTCACAGCCCCCGTGCACACCTGGGTCTCTCTGGGGCACCTCCAGGCAAGGTCCTCCCCTGCACTGGGTTCCAGGCTTCAGCTGGATGTGTAATGAAGGGAAGCAACCCTCCCGCACCCGCTCCCCATGACTAGAGACCGCACGCTCGCAGGGGCAGACGCAGGGCTGAGCCCGGCCAACACGGGTGCCTGCCTGTGGTGGTCTGCGGGCAGCGGGCAGGCAGCGGGCGGGCAGCGGGTAGGCAGCTGGCAGCGGGCAGCAGGCAGCGGGCCGGGCTGGGCGCGCAGCGCAGGAAGCACCTGCTCCCGAAGTGACGGCTCTCTTATCGGACCCCGGTCACATCAGGTGGCTTCCTTGTTTGCCTTGGCAGTGGGCCCCCGTGGCCCCCTCCGGCTGCCACTGGCGAGCTGCTCCTCCGCTCCTTTTTTCCCTCTCCCAAGCGTGTCCATTGATCAGAAGAGAAAACTGCCTGGAGACCTTCCCAGCACACGGCTCCAGCCCCTGCTTCCCCTCCTGGGGCAATGGCAGGGAGTGGGGATGAGGGGCACGGGGTGCACCCCCCTCCATCCCACAGTGAAGCTGCCGACGCACTGGCCACATGCTTGGCCACCAACATGCAGCGTGGGTCCCTGTCCCCCTGTGAAAGAGCTGGTGCTTCAGGACCCCAGTGCGGCAGTGGGGGACAGTGGCCCCCACTGTAGGCGACGGGAGTGTGGCGCAGCCTTCCCCAAACCAAAGGCTGCCTTGTGGTGCCGTGGCCACCCCAAGCCAGAGTGACAGTGCTTTAAAAAAATAAATCAATGCTTGCGGTTCCTCTTCCTTCCTCCCTCTGTCCCTCTGCGGTCTGGATGATTTATTGAGCAACGGCTGGTCCCAGCCGCAGGGCGGCTGCGCCCGAGGCTCTCCCCCGGGCAGCACCAGGGGAGAGCCCACCTGGCTGCACCGAGGTGTCGCACGGCATCCCACCAGCATCCCGAGATCCAGGAGCTTTCAGGAGCAATTCCCCGCATCGCCTTCCAGCTCTGCCTCAGGGGCAAACCAGGAGGATGAGCGGGGTGCGGGTGCGCGTGCTGATCTGCATTTCAGCCGCAGAAGCTGGCTTGACTCCAAGACGATGCCGTTTCAGTTTGACATCCACCTCTTAAATAATCTTCCAAATAAATTTAACCAGTGGGTTAAATATTGGTGCATTGAAAGGTAGCACTACTGCCATATAAAGATAACAACAGATGCTGAGCACACACATATTTTAAAGCCGTACCCCGGTGAACAGTCCCCTGTAAGTTATAGATGTATGACAGAAATTGTTTGGCTTTGGATTTTACGAGACATGCAAGGAATAGTCTTACAACGTATTTTCCTTCTCCTCTTTTTTCTTTCGCCTAATCCTTAGTCTTAGACTCTTTTGATACGGAGAACTCATTTCTCCAGGGGCAAAATTTGCAATGAAAAAACCCTCAGAAGAAACTTTTCATACTTAACACACTATGCAAAGAGGAACAATAAGATAATAATAGGGCTGAATATTCATTATGCTAATCAAATGTTAATAAACTGTGGGACAGTGTGCAGCTCATTTTGGCTCCCCATCTCCATCTTTCTTTCTTTCTTTCTTGCCCGCTTGCTTCTCTCCTCCTGTCTCCTTTTTTGCTTCTTCCCTTCTCCTCCCACTATATGAGCAGGGCTTGGAGAAGCCATCTTGACCAAAATGACAAACATTCAGATCGACAGCGTTATTTGTTTAAAACAATCCTGCAAATAGTAAACACTGTCAGACAGATGTGCAACATCTGTGTAGTTCAAGCAGTTGGGACCTCAGGGAAGCCTCAAATCCAGAAACAGACAATAGCCAATAATCGGAGAAGCCCCAAACAGATATGTGCAACTATGCCATGTTCAAGACCTGAATAATTAAAAACGAAGACTACCTCATGCAACTGTCACTGTAAAACAGAATAATAGTTAGGTTTGGGCATCAGACATCCTCACAGTTATGTGTACAGTATTTTCATTTCACTGCATTAATTATGTAAGCAGACAAAAAAATAAAGCACAAGGTAACATGCTCATGATCAGTAAGAGCAAAGGCTTGGGTATAGTATCTGTAACCAGAGATGCACCAACATCGTGTGTCTCCAGTTTCAGATAATCACCTGGTGTCAAATCCTTTGTGCTGGGGGTGTGCCGCAGAGCAAGGCATAAGAGACTAAACCAGTGTGCAGTGCTGAAATACAACCCGGCAGGTGACCCTCTCCCTCCCTCTCTGCAGCAAGACCCTGCCTTAGATATACCACCGTGCCTGCTACAGCAGCAGGCTCCCTCTTTGCCTCCTGGGCGAGCAGCCAGGGGAGCAGTCAGCCGAGCGGCATCACTCTGAACCTGGTGTGTTGTGTCCAGGCCCCTCTGGGACACCTCCTTCCTCGGCAGCCTGATGGCCAGGGGTGCTGCCTGCCCCTGCTCCCTGGGCTGGGGGACCCTCATGTAGGGGCCGAGCAGCCCAAGTCCCCTTTGCTCTGCTGAGGCAGCATTTAAGCGGGCAGCAGCATCGGTCTTGTTCTCTCTGGGCAAAGAAGAGACCGCTCAAGGAACAGCATAGACACGGTCTCACGGATCTTGGAAGTGCCCATACAGTGCTACAGCTCCTCAGCACCCAGCACTAGATGCTGAGGGTCTGCCACCAGCGCAGTCACGGTAGGCTTGGTCTTTCTCTGTCGGCTTAGCTCTGGGTGGCTGGTGGCAGAGTCAGAGCTGCCCTGACCTGGGCTTTTATCGCTTGGCATGTTGTGGGAGCCACACAGCAACCACCCGTGGGAGATGAATATTAACCTTGCTAAGCATGGCTGGAAGGACTGCAGGGTCACTGCAGCAGTGAGCCCCGCAGGCTGCTCAGGGCAGGCCAGAGCGAGGGTCGAGTTGGTGGTCTGCGCTGGCTGCCCCAGCGAAGGCACATGCCTTCTGCCAGCCCAAGGACGACAGCGTGCAGCACTGCAGCTCGCTCTGGGTGTTTGCACGACTGCTGGCACCAAGGGGCCACGTCCAGTCCTCTTGCTTCTGTCCCGGCAATCCAGAAGAGGTGTGACAGGCAGTTGCCAAGCGAACGCTGAGGGCATACCTGAAGGATCCCATCCCCGCTGGCTTGATCTGCATCTGCACTCAGAGAAGCTGTGCTCCCTCTGAGCCACAAACCCTGAGCATCCCTCTCTGGGGAGAGACAAACACCAGCTCCTACAGGCATGTAGCCCTTTTTCTTCTCTGCCGTCATGCTCGTGACTGCTTCTCAGTCCACCGCTTGAGCAAGGGCAGCAGAGCACAGACACGCGGACGCATTGCAGCGCTGCTCCACACTGCTGCAGAGACCTGCTCGCTGTGCTGCGCACCATGATGTCCCATGCAGCAGCCGTGGGCTTTCATCAGTCCAGCTGAAACTAGCAAGGTTTTCCTTTCTTAATCCTGGGTGTTCGCTGTGCTGCGAGACCAGGAGCTCTCCCAGGAAGGTCCCTTCGTGCTTCGCTCACAGTGGGCTTGGGAAGCTGCCCTGCTGGGTGGGCAGCCAGCAGACTGTGAAATAGCCACAAGTTAAAGCTTGAAGTTTGGTTCAACACTGTGACTAGGCGCTGATCAGGGGATGGGAAGGGGCTGCAGTCTCCTTTGTACTGAGGAACTCACATAAGGCTTGGCCTTTGCCAAACTGACCCTGAATGAATACTTTCCAACACTCTTAGCCTAGGACACACAGCTAAGGCGATCCATCTGATCTTGCCTTAATTTGTCACTGGCATTAGCTTTCTTGGCCATGTTTGCTTTTCTCTCCCACTGTACAAAATTCACTTCACTGCTCACTCTCCCCCTTTCCACCAGCTTCTGTTTCTAATCTTCTGGCTTCTTCACGTGGGTCATGCTGTGCCCTCACCCCCATGAAAGAAAAAAAAAGGAAAGAAAGAGAAGATAAGAAGACCTCACAGGAAGCTGTTTCCAAGATCCAGGAAAACATCTCTTGTTGTGCAGCTCCACTGCTCCTGGAGTCATTTTGGGAAGAAATCAGCCCTATCATCTCTATGTGTCTTCCAGATGTGCAGGAGTCCAGGTGGATGCATGCCAGGCAGGGCATCCTTAGGCGTGTACGAAAGCCACTGCCCTCAGGATGCCCCCCAGCCCCCCCCCAGCTCTGAGAGACAGAGGTGCTCCTGCCTCCTTCAATGCACCTTCCAACCAGGATGCACATCCTAAATGTCCTGGTGCTCGCTTGGGAACGAACGCCAGCCTCGCCAAGTGCCCAGCGATACTGCCTGTGCTGCATCGCCTCCATTTTCACCCATCTCTGACGGGCTGCCTATGGAGCAGGGAGCTGGGACTCCAGCGCTCCCTGTGTGAGCGTGGCAGCTGGCTGCTCTGCGGTGGAACTGTTTACCCAAGTTGTCTGTCGAAACAGAGCAGACACCTGGGTACCAGGGTCTGAAGGAGGAGAGTGCTGGTATGAAGCTGGGTACAAGCCTGTGGCTACTGCTGGGGAGGGCTTTGGTTTTCTTTCTTTGGCCAGGCATCCGTGTTTGCTTTGGCAGAACTGAGGTGCTGTTGACACTGGGGGCAGAGTTCAGGACATCACCAGAAAATGAAATTCTGAATTCATTTGTGTTGAAATAACAAAGGCAACTGCCTCTCAGCATGCCACACTCCACCCACTCAGCTGCGCTCTCTAAGGTTGCAGGGCTTTGCTTCCTTCAACCCATCCCTGCAGTCTCAACGCTCCCCGTCTGACTGCTGACTACGAGGAACATGGGATGTTTCAAGGGGCTTTGCAGAAGGAAGCACTGCCCCACCAGTACAGGCTGCTTTCTGCTAGACCTTGCTGCTAGCAAACATGAAGCTCAGCTTCGTTGTCTCGCCCATCCTGCCAGCGAAAGGCTGCATTCTGGGGACTGCTCAAGAGCCCTGCTGGCTGTGACTCCAAGCGAAGTGCTCCAAGGGTGGCGTTAGGTGGGATCTGGCTTCTCCACGGCCTTCCTGCTGTCAGGAAAAGGGAGCAGAAGGCACCAGGTTTCTTCGCTCAGTGTGGCTGGAGACACCTGCCTTCCTCAGCCTTTTACATGACATAGGAGCAGAGGAGAAGCTTGGCATGTCCTGATGCTCTTACGACACCGATCAGGTGTTCCCCTAGGGAATATCTCCACAGCAGGAGGAAGTGGATGCAGCCAGGGCAGTTCCCTGCTCCTGCTAATGTCACATCCCTGGGGATGCAGACAGCTGCACGCAGGTCAGGTTCACCTTGTCCATTGTAGAGGAGTGCAAAAGCAGGCTGGGAGGGAGGAGACAGGAATCAACACGCAACAGCTGAGTCACGGTGCATTGCTGCTGCAGGAGGGCTCTGGGTCATAAGTAGGACAAGGCTCCATCCCTCCATGAAAGCTGAAAGTAAGCTCAGCTGCTTTGGAGGAGGTAGCTCATGAGGTCCCATCTGCACCAAGTACAGCACAATATTTCTCTGAAGTATTTGCCCCCCCCCCCAA
>Ga0065711_1033972_pt1 | contig 24492 bp, 13 predicted proteins | sample Hoacrofraction12_FD_59098 | JGI IMG/M metagenome (GOLD analysis project Ga0065711, IMG submission 59098) | Hoatzin crop microbial communities from Cojedes, Venezuela - Epithelial fraction 12 v2 (version 2) | ecosystem: Host-associated > Birds > Digestive system > Esophagus > Crop | place...
TTTTTTTTTTTTTTTTTTTTTTATTTTTTGCGCACGGGCATTTAAGAGTTACTACATTAAATATTACACCAACAAGATGTTGAGGTTTTGGGTATTATTTTCTCTGCTGCTTTAGAAGAAAAAAAGTTTCCGTAGTGACTGCAACATAGCACTGAACATATGCTGCTTTTGAGGCAGACATTACCTTCTTAAATAAGTGCAACATATGCTCAGGCCACGCTGGTGTGTGGTTGTGTGTCATCTACAATGATTTTGGGGGCATGTGTTACAAGAATATCTGTGTATGCTTTAGGGAGTGATCCAGACCTTGGAGAAGGAATGGAGTAGGTGATCTAAGTAGTTATTTTTTTTGTCTCTAGCTGCTGAGTGATGAGCTTATATTGCTACTTCTGCATTTGCATTTGAGAAGGGACCTAGGTAAGCAAATGGTTTTTCTCACTAGCCTTTGTTTCTCAGAGAATTAGTAACCTCTTTTACAAAGAGAACTACATTTTTAACGTACAAATCTGACAAACAGGAGAAGGAAAATGTATATGTGGTCTACTTTTTTGGTGTCAAATGGGAATAAAAGCAGAAAAATATATTATTTAATGTATTGTGAAGCAAGATAACATATCTTGCTTGTTACATATCTTGAAACAGCATAGGGTAAGTGATCAAGGTATTATTGTACAAGCCGGGAAAACTTCCCTTGCTCTGTCACAAATGTGCTGTTCAATGACTGCCACAAAATATTGAAGGATATAACTAGACAATAGTTATCTGACCTCTACTGGTTGAGAACTGGGATTTGTTTTCTTGTGTTAGAGTATGTCAGTTCATCAGCTTCTCTGGCTCTGATGTAGCTTATTGTTTCCATGTAGTCTACTGTTTAAAAAAAATTATCATCATTGCCGTCATACCTCCTAACCTTTGAAAAAGCAATGACTCTCATTCTTCTATCCAGCATCACCCACAGAGAAACGTGCAGTTTGTGCTGCACAGCCCCTCTATGCACGTATGGTTTGACTCCACAAAGCCCAGTAATCCCTGTCCATCTGCAATGATATGCCATGGCAGCTTGTTTCAGATTTCTGAATGTTAATCAATCTGTTCACACTTAAACGTCTTGCAGCCCCGTGAAAGCAGTGAGTATCCTGGCTGAATGATATGAAAGCAGTGAAACAGATGTACCTAAATGTAATCAGCCCCCAGAGTGGCAGATTGTCTATGTATTCTTCAGCAACAACCTTTATCAGTGAGAATAAAGTTGTATCATCTTTGGGAACCAGAGTGCTACTTTCAGCCAGTCTTGCTGGGTGCTATGTTTTGCCATTACTTTTTGAAGACACTGTTGGGCTGAGTTGAATATTCTTAAGAATTCTGGTTTTTAAGCATGGATTCCTTAGGAAATGATGGCCACAAGAAGGTATTTGTACATCTGCTGTAAGCCCTCTTTTTTTTCATTTCAGTCAGATTTCACAAGGGATGTCCAGATCACCAGAGACAGGAAGTTACAAGTGGTGTGTGAGAATAAAGGGCTTAATAAAGGAGAGAGACCCTATTAATGCCTCAGCTAAAGCACAAGTAGCAGGATGAATTTTTCCCTTACCACCAAATCTGCAAACAAGCTTTGCTTCCAGACAGAGAGGAAATAAAATTTTTCTCATTCTGCTGCTTGCAAAAAAAGCTTACTCTAAACTGCCTTCCCTTAGGATGAATTATGTTCCGTTGGCTGACACATCTTACGGAAGTGGGAAAGAGAAGAGTGCTGTCTGAAACATTTTAAAAGAACCGAGAAGGGATGCTTTATGAAAAAGAGGTGCATGTGTTGTCTTTCAGACTATTTTAGAAGAATAGTGTGCCTACAGGAGAAGGCTTGAGACAGAAGATGCTATTTTTTCCAGTCTTGGAGATCATTACCAAATGTTGGAACTTCATAGAAATGATAATCAACTGTAAATGTAAGCTGTTAGATTGCTGCAGAGGGAGAAGGCTGCTTAGACGATGAGCTTTACAGTAACACATTTACTTCCTTTAAAGCTTTCACTGTGTTGCCATCACCTGGAAAAGTACACAATAGCTTGTCATAAATGCATCAACTTTCCTCCTCAAATGAACATCTCCATTGGTGATATATGAGATCTTAAATGAATTATTTTTAAATGAAAGCAGGTCTTGTTTTGTGGTTTTAACCCTCCTTGCCACAACAATATTATGAAATAGAAATATTCTAGGTGTTTGGAATATAAATCCAAAACAAAAAAAAAAATAGTTTTATAAACAAGAGTCCCAAGAAATCAATTAATCTTTGACTTTTTTTTTTTCATTCTGGTTGTTTACTTCACTATAGAAATCACAGTGTATTCTTTCAGCATGTTGTTTTTTTCTCAGTGCTGTGGATGAGCAGCTCTGCAGGAGAAGTCTGTTGTCTTCACCTTACAGAGCTGCAAAGTCCGTCAGTATGTTGTGTTGGTAGCTAGATGCAGAAAGAAAGGAAAGGTAGGGTATTTGTAGTACATTCTGCACTTCAGGTCAGGTGGAGACAAAGTAGATAGAAAACGGAGTTTCTAAGGTCTGAGAAATAGATGTATAACTGAGATTTCTCTTTGTGTGACTTGTCAACCTATCTGTGCGCCTTTGAATCTTTTCCAAGTTTGCAGGTACAGTCTCTGCCAATTTTCCCTTTTGAAAATACGAGCTCAGCTACAGGTTTGGCTTTGTGTGTTAGCAAGCAAATGTATTTTGCAGGTCCTTCTGTATGAGGGACTTATGAGGAACTCATGGAAGAGAGTATAAAATTCAAATTAGCTATAATGAGGCTGCCCAGAGAGGTTGTGGAAACTCTATCCCTGGAGACATTCACACCCATCTAGACAAGTCCGTTAGCGACCTGCTTTGAACAGGATGTTGAACTAGACCACCTCCAGTGGGCTCTTTGAACCTAAATTACTCTATTATTCTGTAATTCTATGAATTACAAAAGTAAAGTTTGTATTCACTTGTAAAGGAGGCTGGTCCTGGGGTTATTGTTATCTTTAGCAGGTCAAATATTTATTATTTATATATTTCTGATATGATTTATAATATTAACATATTTCTTATGATCGTCATATAATTCTTAAGCCCTACTCTGTGACTGTCCATTTCTTGCTGTCGTTAGGCTTTGCTTTCATTCTGGGCAGTTTTTCTTCTCAGGAGACTGTAACCGTCATGAGAAGTCGGAAAGCGGGAGACAGACGCCCACTGTAACTAGCGTATTAATTCTGTGGGGGACTTATAACTGGTATTGTGAACGAGTGTGTATGCTGTGAGCAACTGAGATGTGGAGAATTCCAGTTCCTAAACCGCAGGACTCTTTGTATCTGGGTCATGTTATCCTGGAGCTCAAAATTCTTTCTGGAGTAGACTAAGTTGGAATAATGACTGAATCCTTTTCCTTATACGGCTCATTTGCTTAGCCCTCCAATTTTGGAAGGGTGTTTAAAACTCCATTTCTCAAATCTGCTTGTACTGAGAAAGCTGGTCCTTTGTGTTACTCATCACCAGTGAGAGGAAGCCACAGTGCAGCAGTAGTTAATTACCCATTATGAGAATTGGAGGTATTTGTTTTTCCCATTCCAGGGGAAATTAAGGCAATTGCAAAATGTGGTGGAGAAATGCAACTCCCTGTTGCTTCTGTTCAACGTATTTTGAGCAATGGCAACATCCCAATGTACGCCCGAACAATTAGCACAGTGGGCCATCTGATGCCAGTTTGATTGCCTGAGCAGCATAGCACGTGGAAAAATCCTCTATGCAATTGGAAGTGGTTTGACAAAGGAGGATGTATTTTTCCTGTCCCCATTCCCCATGTGCATACATGCAGAAACACACGCGCACCCATCGTTGTGACAGTCTGTCGTTTGGAGATCATGCTTCAGGTGTGCACGGTCAAGCCAGAATCTGGACACAGGTGACCTTACTCTGTTACTGGAAATATTTCAAGTAATTAGATTTGAAAAAAGAATGCTGATGAATTCAAATTGAATTGCTTTCCATTGCTTAAAATATGAGATACTGTATAAAAAATAAGATGACAAGCTAGCAGTATTTTTACGGGGTGTCCTTCAAGATGCTGGTCTGCCAAGCATATATTAGGGAAAATATTTACATTATGAAATGGTGCCTTACTGTACTTCACTCTTAAAATGTAATATCATGTAGTACCTAAGATTTGCATACGTCAAACTGTACCCATTCAGAGCATCACTGATGAAGTTTTGTAAAGATCTCATCACCAGATGCAAGTACAAAATTCTTAGCAAACCATGGTGATATTTTCTACAGATGATTGCTAACAGACCTTCCCTTCTGATGGCCTGGCGAGCACCTTCTGATATTTATAACCTGTGATTTGCCTTTGGAACTAGGCTCTCTAGCTTTTGTCCTCATAGGAAGTCAGAGCATAAACAGAGCGAGATGTGAAGCATCCTTTCTGTAGAAAGATGTAGAATTCTTGAGGGTTCTTTGCTGATCTTGAACTAAAATCCTAGATACAAATAAGCCACACCCTGGGGAATGAATGTGCACCAGGCACTGAGGAGTGCATGTAATGCACGTGATCTTTGTGTCTTCTGGTTGTCATTATCATCATCTCTCCTTAGATAAGGTAATAAATAGTACAAATAATTTTAAAAAGCTGATTCTTGAATATTCAGGGTAAAGGCTCTGGGCTGACCGTTGCAGCTAAGACAGCTCTCTGCCATTGCTTAGTAGCAACAGGATGTCTTACAAAGGGCATAAGAAACTGAAAACCTCCTGTTCTTGGCTTCTGTAGGTACTATAGGAAAAGATATTGTTAGGCTCGCTTCATGCCTTTACTCTCTGTTTATTTGTTGCAAGAAGAGAATGCACTATTTATTTTCTCAATGAAATACTGAGTACTCCAAGATGAGATTAACTCAGAGGAATGCAAAACCTTTACTACAATGAGCAACTTTACCCGGATTACTTATTTGCTGAAAGTAATTAAGGATGTCTGGATAGCTGAAAACTTTCATCATCTGTGCACCAGAAGGAGCATCTGGTTTGTTTTGCTCATTTATTTGCTTTGCTCATAGAAGTTTCCTCGTTTTCCAAGCCAGCCAGGAAAACCAGCAGAATTATTTAAACAAAACTCCCCGTAGCACACTGATAAGGCCAAATAATTGGATTCATACCCTTGGAGAAGATACACAGAGCACCTTAAAAACAAAATCACCACCTCACCCCCCGCCCCGTTTCAGCTGAGACGAGTTGGTTTCTGGTATAAGAGGACAGAGAACAAAGTTCACCTGTCTGCTGGTAGGCTGGTTGTGCTTTGCCACGCTGGGACTGTTGCCCTGGAAAGACTCTGATGTTCCTAAGGTAGTGTGGGAGCTGAAATGACCTGGTACCAGCATCAGCAAAGATTTCTTCCATTTAATTTGTTCTTCCAATGTGGCTAAAATGTCCATTACAGATGTCCACTCTCCTAGGAAGGATTCTTTTTAAGCAGGTAAATAATGTACTTTTAAAGCCATTTTTCACAAAATAGCTGTGTTTGAGTAGAAATAAGCCGGAATGAGCTTGTTAAACACCCTAAACTCAGTGGTACGTGACAAAACTGAGGTTCTGTTATGGGTGGGCTAGTTACCATGCTCTTTACTTTCAGGGAGGCTGGCAATGACTGTTAAATCTGGTAACCTGGATGGAGACGAAAGGGAAGAAAACCCCTGCTTTTGTATGGTGATGAACGGGTACTGAGTAATTCTGGATACATTCAAGAAAAGATCAGTTGAACAAAGCTGTAAGAATTTATGGTTGCTGTAGAGATTAAAATTTCATCTCTAAGAGAAATCATAAGAGACCAAAACCTGAACCTGCTTCCACTGACACAAGTAGAAATATTTCTTCCTGGGAAGATTTTTGAGCCCAGATTCTAAAATGCTGAAATATTTTCAGGTCTGGGTAGAGTAATTCTTACTAGCTAGCTGTATTTAATCAAATAGGAATGCAAGGCAGATTAGAAAAATAAAATGCAGTGTAAAATGAAGACCTGAAGAATTGAGTAAAGTTTTGTTGCTGTCGTGCACATCTTTTTAAAGAAAATGCTGAAACTTTCTTGTGTGGGTTTTTTTTTCAGATAATGTGATATGAAATGTTGTTGAAGGTTAAAGTTTAGGAGTATATTTGCTTAGGTGATTACAGTTTCTTCTTAAATTAAGATTGTTATGCACAGCTGAGGCAGGATGCCATGCTCTGGGATGAATCCTGTCCCCACGAGCCCAGTATCAAAGGATGTGGAATGGTCTCGGTGGGCGGTGTAACGATAGATCAGTGACACCACTTACGGGCATGTCTTTTTCCTTTTTGTAAAGAGAACAACTTAATGCTTGATAAAATGAGAAAATATATTGTATCTGTAACTAGTTTTTGATTTGTTCTGTTCTCAGAGGTGTGAGAAGCAGCCTTGCACAGCGGGTGCAAAGCCCTGCCCAAGGCCCTTTATTTGGCTGTGGGCACAGCTGCCTCTGTTGGTTCTCCTGGCATGGGCAAGGTCTGTCACCCACAGCAGTGTCACTTACTCGTACCGTGCTGAATGAAACACAGGTTTTAAAAACCAGATGCAGAAAACTGAAGGAGGAAATAGCAGGAATATTTTGCTACTAATGTTGGATGATAACATTGTAGGAATGTTACATTTTCTCCTGATACTTTTTTACAATAATAAAAAGTTAAGGATGTCTGTTTCATGTGCAGGTTTTCAGTGATGCAGGCTTTGCTCCAACTGTTTCATGAAAATATTTAGTTAAAGAAACCAAACAGCTGTTTTTATTGGACTAGAAAGGGGATGCCATGTGAAAAATGCTATCGTTAAAAACCTGTAACCTGACCTGCAGAGTGTGTTTGCTTTGGTGGAGGCTGTGTTCGTTCGGATTCTGGCAGTCTTCTGCTTGGCGCTGCATCTGAGAGTTGCCACTCCTAGCTCTCGTTATTTCAGTGTGGGCCAGTGCACGGATGCACCAAATTGTGTTAGCTGCTTTTTGTTACTTGGCACTGGGTTGATGTGAATGCAGGAATACAAAACAGTGGCAATAACGTGCATGGCTACAGAGTTGTCTTTTGTGCTGCAGCTGGAAGAGCCGGGCTTTGCAGCTGGTACTTGGGAAAGGTGCTGGAGACTTTAAGAACCAAGCGTCTCGCTTCAGTCCCAGGAACAGTTGGTCAGACTTTTTGTAGCTCTTGTTGAGATACAAAATTTTGAAGACAACCAAGTTTAAAGGAATTTACATAGTCAAAATAAGTTTAGTTTTGAAGAAAGGAGTTTCCTGAATATTAAATTGAGCAGACAAATAAGCTTTCAGTAGTGCATAGCTCTTCTGTGTTGCACCCAGTGCAGTATCTCTGTGCTTCATTTTAGTATGGGTCATTTTTAAAACTGCTGTTTGGAAGTTTTAGAAAATCTGTTCTAGTAACTGTGAAAGAAACTCTGGCCTCCTGCGTACAGACACGTACAGAACTTTTGACTATAGAGAAGTGCTCACATTTTGTGGTTGCGTTGCGTCAAAAGTGCTTTTTGTTGTGTTCTTTATTTTCTGTTCGTGCATGTTTAAGCATATTTTGTGTTCTGTCACATTTTTGCCATATGAAAAGCAAAATTTAGCATGAAACATTTATGCACAAGTCCTAGTGTAAAGGAAACTGAAGTAGTATGATGACTTTGTATTTGCAAAGATGGTTGTGAACGTATAAAGGCCTCTCCTGTTCTAGGTAACTTAATGTGAATCCAGAGTTTTATATGATTGAATTGCTTTTATTGATGAGGTAGAATTCAAGATGTTAAACAGAACAGGTGGGTTTTTTCAGCTGCATATGTCATGGATGAAAAATAAATATACTTCTGAATCAAAAGGCCAGCTTGGAAATACCTCAGTCTTAGAAAGTTGAAATTTCTTCTGCAAACTCCTATGACTCCATTCACTGCAAAAACAATGTTTGGAGCTGATAAAGGTTAGTGCTAAAGAAGAGGCATTTTGCTTTCAAACTCATGAAGGCAAACAAACCTGTATACTTGAGTTTTCTCTTCCATTTCTTTGTGTAGTGGTACTCTGAGTGACCTGAGCATTCCCCATTCCACCCTCTGCCAGCTCTAACCTCCTTTCTCAATCCCAGTTTAGAATCAGAAGGATGATACTTGTTGCCACTCGGGGAGGCCAGCAGAGGAGGGAAATTGAGCTTGTACTGTGGTTCTTGTACTTCTTTTTGAATGGAGATACTTTCCACTGCTCTGCCCTCCAAAGGAGTACTAATTCTGCAAGTTCTGAACAGCCCCTCCTGTTCAGGGCTTTGCCATCAGTCCATTCAGGTGGCCAGGGATATCTTTCTAAAGACATTTTGAAGGCGGGGATAGCTACACAGCTTTTGCTTATTTAAAGGGAAGTTGTTGGAGCTTTCTGTCGTGAATTCTTACAGCTGCTGACTTGCCACGTACTTCCAAGGGTCATCATGAAGCGTTATTGTGTTCACGGCAAGTAGTTGTTAAGCCATGTGAGACCCAAGTAAATGTTTTAAACAGGTCTGCTGAAAGCATGTGAATAGTGCTGAGGGAATTGTATTCTTTTGTATTTTTTCTAGAAAAGGGTATTTATTAGGGTGAGCAGATGGGCACTACTCATTTTTGGCATTCATTGGTAAGCCTGCTACCTCTACAGGTGGCTCAACAAAACTGATAATGCTGTGGCACTGCTTGCGTTTTATTTTTATTCCTCTCAGACTAGTTAGTCACCTGTCTCTGTTCTCCTCATTTAGAGCCATCTGGTGGATTTTTTTTTCTTCTGTTTTTTCAGTTGTTCTCTATTCTAATGTAACCAAGGGATCTCCAGTAGGGGCTGATGCAAGGTCTTTGCATGTTTGCTGAGTGTTGGGCTTGAGGATATCTTCTTTTTGTCATCTTCTCAGTAGCCAGCTTGCAAGTTTTATTTTCCCCAGCCAGTCCTTATGAAGTAATCCATGTGACACTAAATTATGCTTGTTCTTAGTGGACATGAGCCTTCAGTTCTGTAGATCCTTAAAATCCATATTTTTCTCCTTACTCTTGTTTTTAATATAAAATAGCAAAGTTCAACCATTACTGATGTGGAAGTAGGAAGGAGCATTATATTATCTAGATTGACAGTGTGAGTGGAATGGTCAGAGGGATTTCATCTCTTCTTCCCAATAACTTCTGGCTAGGACAAGGCATGTCTGAGAGATGTGCGTGCAGTCTCAGAGTAAATACTTCAGTTAATGGAAAATATATCACGCATGTTCCCAGGTAATTTCAAAGAGAAAGAGAAATTGGATAGCAGTGTTCCTCAATCAACTAGAGAAAAGCATAATCAAGTAATAGCTTGTAATCAAATCCATATATATAATTTGTGTGTGTGCTCGTGTGTGCACACATATGTAAATGGCACTGACATGAATGATTACCCACTGCAGCAAATTTGGTACCAGCTCCTGGATCTGATCTATCCCAAATCAAGGTCTGTTGATAGACCGGGGAACAACTCTGTGTCAGCCTTCTTCCCTACCCCGACTTTACCCAAACTAGTGGTTTTTTCCTTTCCAGATGTGTGTCTATCCACGGTATGTGTGGCTGGGGATTTTCTCACCTTTTCTTCTTTCCTCACAGATGATGAAAGGGATCAGAGTGCTCTTGTATATTCAGATCAAGATTAGAAAGCATACATGCTTCCTTTACAAGAGACATAAACAGAATTGTGCTTCCTGTTGTCAGAGCTTGCTCTTCAATTCATGTGTGGTAAAGCTAATTAAATGATATGTTGATAGTTTCAAGCCATGATTTATTTTTCCATGTTTTGAAACAAAGACTCGATGTTGGTGGTTGCAGTTGCCAGCCACCTTTGTTTTGGGCCTGGAAAATTAAAATCCCACATTTCTGAGCTTCTTCCATAAGGAAAGTATCCTCATAGAATGAAAACTTGGTTTCTGCTCTCATCCTCCTGTTCAGAAGCTGGAGACATTAAATGGAATGCCAAGTGATATGAAGTGCTCCATAAAAATGGGATAATGAAAGGACAGGCATGGGCGGAGACCTCGGCTTTATTTTTTGACTGTTTTCTGAACTGGGAGGAGGGACTTTAGAGCTGAGCAGTTTTCCTGTTGTGCATTGCTAAAATAGTCTCAAAAACCAGGAAGAGACAAACTTACTTTTACGTGCCCATCTTCTAACTGTTTGGTTTTTGTAGGAGTGACAAGAAAATAGCTCCAGTGAAGAAAATGTGGTGTGTTTTTTTTTTTGTTTCCCCTCTCCAAATACCATATAGAAAATACTCCTCCTTCCCCAAGCATAAACAAACAAATCAACAACAAAAAATCAGCTGATTTGTCTTTTTTTTTTTTGATCTCTACAATTATTCCGTTTTATGTCAGTGTGTTATCACTGTTTGTTCCTTCTAAAACTTTACAGACTGTTGGAAGTAATCAGTACGAGTTTAGGGGTCACATGCATAACTACTTAAACCTGTGAATTATGATAGAAGATGCTTCTATTAAAGTTTATGGTGTGTAGATAAAGGCTTGTAAGATTTTCAATTAACCTGCAGGATTAAAGCATTACAGCTATTGTTCCTGTCTTGAGAGGTGAAGAAATTCTAGCCTGCTCATTAGATATGGGTAGTATTTAAGCAGGAAAATAATTCTGGTTTTTTAATACTTTGGGAGTGAAATTACTAGTTACTTGTGGTTTTTTGACAGAGTCCTAAATAAAGGGAATATCAGTAGTTAACCTGCATGAAGGCTACTGCAATAGAGATAAGTATTGTGACGCTGGAAAATAGAAGCACCAAAATAATACTTACTCTGGTTGGTTGTGCATGTGGTGTGCGTTGCAGGTTAACCTGAGGCCAAAAAAATGGATGGATTAAATCTTCAGGTCCTATGGGAGAGTGGGGCAGAACAGCCTTGTGGTTTTGTTCTGGTATTTAATTTTTTTTTTTTTCCTTGCAGTTAGTTCCATGTATTGTGTATGAGAGAGAAGCTTCTTCAGGGAGTGATTCAGAGCAGGTGCCTCAAGTGAAGAAAAAAAAAAAAAATCTGTTTAGTTGATAGAAGGAAAACTTTGGTTCTTCAGGACGCTGAGTGTTCTGCTCTGATCTGCTGAAGCAGTTAAGGAGACATTTGGTTTAAATTATTATGAAGACATTGGAAAGTATAAATGCTTTGCTGGCTTGGTGTCAGATCACACAGTGACTTACAGGTGGGAAACTAGAGACTAGAGAAAGATTAGAGGAGTGAGAAATATTTACTGTAAATAAATGAAAGGCTGTGATCAGAGAAGGCAAGATGTTCCTAAAGAGCAGAAGGATGTTACGTAGGAGAGTGTGCTGACGTATGCCTGTGGCTGTGCATGAGTTTGTTGCATTGAGAGGGAAGAAAATAGAATATGGAGGATACCTCAGACAGATTAGAAGGTTGAAAAGAAATAATGACACAGAGAACAGTGTAAAACAATACATTTTATTTGAATATTGGCAAAATGCTCTAGGGGAAAAGAATACCAAATACAAAGTTAAATAGGGCATTGAAAATGTGTAGTAAATACACAGGGGAGATGGAGTGGGTTAGAAAGAAGGTAAACCAGAAAATGTTTTATGTGCTGCAGGATTTCTGAGAGACTTTCTCTTCCTTTCAAATGGTGGCAGCTCCATCACTTGCTATTTGCACTCCGCTGCACTGTCTGCAAGCACCCTGCAGATGGTGGTGGGGGAGACCGGCATGCGGAGTTTCTCCTGACTCCACGAGTTAGCAGAGATGTGGGGTTTTTGTGGGGTTTTTTATATATGTATATATAAAGCTATTTTTGACAAAGTGTTGGCATAATTGTAGGTGGTGTTTGAGTCAGGGTAGATTTAAACACTTAGATGAGGAAATCAAATACAGTCCTGAAGAAAATGGTCTGTTATCCTTTACATAAAAATTGCATGGATGCTGTAGCCTGTTACTTCTTGAGGAGTTAGGAGTGTACAGCAGAGCGTTTCTCGGGAGCCCCTCTCCGGTGGGGATTGCGTAAGTTTTGATGGGCTGTTCTCTGGGTCGCGTGCCTGTGTTCCTCACCAGCAGGACATTGTCTCAGAGCTCCTCAGTTTCTGTTTCTGAGCACAGCTAAAAGCCACTACTTCTGCTCTCTGGTAAAGTGGACGAACGGAATTCTTAAAGAAATTACAGCGTTCTCTTGTGTGATCTCCAAGTAGCTGCAGCTTCTCTGTTGTTTGGAAAAACCAAACAACTCATCACTGTCACATACCTGTTAGAAGAAAGGGAGTGCTGTTGCAAGAGTATTTTTGGCTTGTTGTCTGTAAGAATGGAAGTCAGTGTGTTACTGTTTGTTTGGGGTTTTTTTTCCTTTTCTCTGTTTACTTTGAAAACAAAAATCTTAAATTATTTTTAAAAATACTGAAAGGACAGAAGTTGAGTGGTCATCCTTCCTTTTGAAAATCCCCAAATATTTTCAAACATTCTGCAGGACACAAAACATGTAAAGTTATTTCTTTAACCATTTTTGTGTGTGGGGGGACATAATGCTTCCCTTCTTGTGGAGTATATTAACTGTGCTATTGTTGCAGAGGCTCAATATTAACCATACATTAGAGGAAACAGTGGCAACCAAAAGAGATTGAAACCTCATGATTCTATAATTATTCCCATATTTTTGTAGGACAGTGCAGTGATGCTGCAATGCCTTTATCTTTGTGGCCCTTCCCTGGGCTTCCCTGAGAAGCCCAGAGCTGGACACAGCACTCCAGGTGTGGCCTTAATACTACTGAGCAGAGGGGAAGGATGGCCTCCCTTGACCTGCTGGCAGGGGTCTTCCTAATGCAGCCCAGGGTGCTGTTGGCTTTTTGTCATGTGTGACTGGCTCGTGGTCAACTTGTTATCCATCTGTACCGTCAGGTCCTTTACTGCAAAACTGCTTTCCTGCTGGTCAGGCCCCAGCATGGGGTTGTTCCTCCCCAGGAGCAGGATTTTGCTCTTCTCTTTGTTGAACTTCATGAGGTTCGTGGCAGGCCATTTTTCCAGTCTGTCCTGGTCACTCTGAATGGCAGCATGTTCATCTGGGTTATCAACCACTCTTCCCAGTTCTGTATCATCTATGAATTTGATGAGGATGCACTTTATCCCATCATCTAGGTAATGCATGGAGATGTTAAACAGTGTTGGAACCCGTACTGACCCCTGGGGCACACTGCTGGTGACCATCCTCCAGCTGGACATTCTGCAGCTGATAACGATCTCTTCAGCCTGGCAGTTCAGCCAGCTCTCAGTCCACCTCACTGGCCACTTATCTAGTCTGTATTTCATCAGTTGGTTTATGAAGATGTTGTGGCATACAGTGTCAAAAACCTTACTAAAGTCAAGATGAACACATTCACTGCTCTTCTGTCATCTGCCAAGCCAATAATCTCTTCATAGAAGGCTAGCAGGTGGATCAGACACGAGTTCCCCTTCAGAAATCCACGCTGATGGCTCCTGATCACCTTCACATGTTTTGGAATTTCCAGAATTAGTTGCTGCAACACCTTCCCAGGGACTGAGGTGAGGCTGGGTGGCCTGTAACTCACCAGATCCTCCTCCTGACCTTCTTGAAGATAAGGCTGACGTGTTCTCCCATCTGTTTTCAGCTAAACTTACCTAGAGAAGACCTTTAGATTGCAGTTGTCTTTTATGGATGTAACTTGCTTGTTATTTTTGCAAAGATACTTTTCATTTAGACACTGCAAGTAAAATAATACTGCTCACTAAATTTAACTTTACTGTACGTTCATCAAATCTTCACCTTACACTTGGAAGCAGGTTAAATTTGTACTGAATATAAATAAGGTCGTATGCTGAAAGTAGTATAATAGATCTTGTTAATTTTTTTCCCCTCCCTTCCACTTCATTAGCTGGAACCAGCCCAGGTTAATTGAGAGTGGGAACTCTATTCCAGACTGTCTTCTTTAGAGAATAATCAGTTTCATGAGAGCATCACGAGGAGATTATTAGGGAAGGCACTCGTAAAGGCTTTCCTTTGATGCACATGAGAAATCATTTATGCGAGCTAGCAGCTCCTTACTACCTGTCAGTATGGAACTCAGCAACGCTCATTCTGGTCGTGGAAGGGGAAGGCTGCAGCTTGGTGGGAGCAAACCAGGACATCAGTCAAGTTGAATTGATTTAAATCCTAATTAAAAATGGATTCTTTAAAGGACTAGCAAAGCTTTTGTGCATTTTGTGTTGTTTGCCTAGAAAATGCTTGGTTCTCACCAGCTGGCAGACAGTGAAATAAGTTGTTTGGTAAACAGCCTTAGTCCTTTATGCTAAAGTAAGCATTGATTTTGCACTTTTAAGCCATTATACAAGCTAACACAATTATAGCTAGTTTCTTAATATTTACACATTAAATTTTCTTAAAATAGGGATTGGTACATTTCCTGCTTACCAGCTAATGATTAATTTTGGTTTGGGACATGTACAGTTGCATTTGGATGGAAATTTGAATTCAGTTAATAATACAGAAACCCAACATTATACACGTTTCCCCTGAAACATATTCCACATTTAAAACTAGTGGAGTAGACTAAATGATGTCAGTATTTTTTCCGTATATCATGGACTTTTAGTTTTTCTAATTAATGGATATCATCTTGAGAAGGAAAGGTGCGGGTGGTTTTGGTGACACATGATTTTAGAAGTGGCGAAAAGGTGTTTATATAATCTTGCATGTGTTTTTTGGAGAGTTGTTCTGGTCTATGGTTTATTACAATAATTCTCAGATATTAGCAGGTGCTTGGTTTACTGTGTAGAAAGTTAGTGTCCCCCAGCTTTGTTCTTTATACAGCTTTGCTTTGTTGATGGATTGAAGGATTGAGAGCATAAAATCTTTTTTAGATTTTACTCATTTTGACAGAAGAAAAAATATTTTCCATTAAATATTTGTTTTTTAGTTTTGCTCCTTTGTGTTTGTTTGTGGGTTGTATGAGATGAGGACTGTGTGTGTATATGCAGAGCTTAGACTATAGTCCAGGCTTCAACCCAGGCTTCCTCCATTCCAAGAATAATAACAATTTGCTCTAAGTGAAGGAAGGAACATAAATTTCTTAACGTGCCTCAGACAAATATTAATTTAAATTCTGCCTTGTCTCCTGTTCTCAAGTAAAGAGACACCTTTATTATTTGGGCCTGTGATGCCCGGGCCAGGAGGTCTCTCCTTTCAGGTCTGAGGGGCTCATCCCTCAGCCTGCCTGGACGCGTGGCAGGAAGAAGGCTGCAGGCTCATCTCTTGCCATTGCCTCGGGAGAAAGCCCAGGCTGCCTCAGACCTCGCCCCGTCTGAGGGCCAGTCCAGCGCCGTGGGTCTGCTCCCTGGGGCGCGCTGGGTGCAGTCAAATCCTGAGGTGGTCTGGCTGTAGGGAGGAGTCGGTAATGACCGGAGCAAATGGGTGCTGTGACTGGTGCAACATGGTTGCCTTCGGTGCTGTTTTACTGCCTTATTCTGACGATGAATTAGGCCTAAGATGCACAGGGGCAAATAAAGAACAATGGAATAAAGTATAAATGTATTACTGTGAATCTCAGAATATGTGGTGTCTGAAAGGTTAATATAATATGTAATAGTTAATTTAAGTGCTGACAGCTCACATACTAACGTGGCTTCTAAGAGATAGCTGCAATCTTACTTATGCTGCTAACAAAAAAAAAATCTGACTTCTGTATTTTGGTGCATTTAAACTGCAAGTAAAATTAAGATATTTGAAGAGGCAAAATTTGTGTTATTTGGGTTTCGCTAGAGGAGCCCTGTAGCTTTTGAATCAATTTAATAGCAATACGTAATAGCATTTGCTAAAACAGCACATATATTACATGCTTATGTTTAGGGACTCTGGTCCATCAAGGATACCTTAAACTGTACAGTCTCCCAGCCTTTGGCGATGGTGGTGGTGTCCACAGCATCTTCCGGCTCCGAGCAAAGCTGTGACGTACGCAGGCTCAAGTTTTTCATCACCTTCCCAGTGTTTATCTTCTGCTTTGAAGTAGCTTGCTGTGGTTTGAAAATACATTTCTCTGATGTGTACCCTGAACATTTCAACTTCAATGTAAAAAGAGAAAAATATTTTGCACTTTTGTTACGTTACTGAGTACTTTTACTCAGAATTGAAGGAAACAGCCAGGGAGTCGTTGGTTCCTAGAAAGGGGAAGATGATTCTGCAGTTGCTAAGCTTTCCACTTCTGTCTGAAGGCACCTCCTTTACCCAAACCTGTGAAGTCTAGAGTTTTTTGAATTGGAGATTTTTGTCAAAGGGTTTTTTTGTCAAGGGAAAAAAAAAATGTCATTTCTTGAAACCAGTAAAATCATTATCCTTTCGAAATTACTTCTGAATGACTCTGTGTGTGTGTGCAGGAACACACCAGTTGGCATTCATGCGTGTGTGTGTTTGAATGATGGAGATCCTGAGGGGAATGAGGACTTGCTTTGGGGAGTGCTGCTTAGAAATTTCTGGACATGTGCCTTACAACGTTATGTAGGACTTGTGTTTATTTTGTTTCCTCTACAAGCAGAAGGCCTTTGGCTTTGCTGAGCACTTTTATTAAGCCATTAATAGACATGCTTTAAAACAGATACGTCTCGTACAGATGTTGTCAATACTGATGATACTGGTGTGGCCAGATCTGACATGTGGGAAGAACTGAGCTGATTAAATGAACAGATGCCATTCAGATGGTAAAAGACTGTTCTAAACTCTGCTCTGGCAGTTTTCAAGAAGTGCTTGAAAAAGGAAATTAACATTTTTATTGAACAAGGAGTTATACAGCTTTTATGTAACTTGCTGTTATTCTGCAATACTACTGCTGCTTCGTCGTCTGTCAGTAGATCTTTTGGGGACGGGATCTTTTCAGTCTCAGTAGTGCTGCTCTGTGCACACACGTAAAGGAGGAGAGGCAAGAGGAGAAGGCGCGGGTGACCGTTTAGTTAAGTGAAGCCTGATCACTTCTCCTTCTTTCCCTCCAAGTTCTTGTCCTTATTACTGAAATTTACTTTAACAATTGTTAAAAGAAGGACTTTCATCAAACTTTGAATTATTGAATTGTTACGCAATATTTATAGGAATTCACGAGGCAGAGGTCCAACGAAACACCTGTACATCACTAAAGGCAAAAAATTGTGGCAAGATGGTTTCTCGTTTCAAAAGAGAAGGTCCCTGTGCTGCATTAGATGCATTCCACAAAGTGGCATGTTTCACCTGGCAGCGTCCATTGCTCCACAGAGTCTGCCTTTAAAAGGGGAAATGCTTTAGGAGATCTGCTAAAAGTCTTTTTCATTTTAGATTGCTGTAGTCATGGATTAATATTTGCAGATGAAAGCAATGTTTCCGATTTCCCGCAAACCCTATTTTAGGTACTTCAAGCATGGGCAATTATTCTGCAAGTTGCTATTGTTGTAATGTGCAGAGCAATGGAAGGGTTTCAGATATACTGAAAATTGTGAGAAAATCTATTTCAGGTTTAAAATCAGCGGATTGTTTCCCCCGTCACCCTTTGCTGTTGATGTGAAACTTTTGCTTTGCAGACGAATCAGATGGTTTAAGTTGTTGTGCAACATGGCATTTGAGGATGTGAATGTCTGTTAATTTCCACTGGGTTACGCACATGGTTACAGCTCCAAAAAGGGTTAAATGAAGTGTGGTGGATCAGACAGCGCTTGACTAGCTTCGAGTTTGTGCTTGTGCTCAAATTCCAGGGGAATCAACCATGAGTCTAACCCGAAGTCGAGTAATTAAAATACCATTGAAAGACTGTGAGATCACAAAACTTTGGGGCAAGTCTTAAGTTCTGTGGGGTTTCAGTAAGTTTGCAAATTATACTGCTAAAGCTTCATTTTTCTTAAATACATGATTAGCTTAATTTTTACTCTGTGTTGGTACTCTCTGCAAGCCCAGATAAGGGCCTTGTGCATTGAGATGCTTAAAAGAGCTGGGTGAGTTGATGATTTGATTGTAGTGGAATGAGCAAAAAATCAAGCAGGGTGTAAGCTGATGCCAAAACAGACTTGGCAGTGGAGGAAGGGAAGGGATGATTATCAAATGGAAATTCAGGGAAATTTTGAGACCCTGTATGACCTGTGAACAAATGCCCCAGCGTTATGTTTGTGGGGCAATGCCGTGTTAAATTTTAATATAAATTTCCTCAGGTGTCTGTGTGCCCCCCAAGTGAAGGCTCTGTCCTGAAAAAGCATTAAATCCACAGCCTGGGTTCAGGGGATCAGGGCTACTCGAAAAACCTCTCGCTTGGAGACCTGTGCTGGAGTCTTGCACTCGCTAGAAGCAGAGCGACACAGGATGCATTTATTCCAGCTAGAGTAGGCTTCCCACTGAGAACAATGACTTGAAATGAAAGCTTTTTTTGGAGAAGGAGGAGATTTTTTTTTTTTGTTCGTGTGCTTGTTTTATTGCACTTCTTGCCTGAGCGTATTGGGAACCTGCCTGACGAAGACGAGTGTGTTAGAAGCTCAGAACGATGGGGTGTTGTAAGCAACGAGAATATGACCTGAGGAATTTGCTTTAGCAGTCAAGAAGCAATCTGCTTGCCAAACAGTTGCTTTTCTATCATTTGTATATGCAGTTTAAAAAGAGACTATTCTGCTTAATAAAACTGATAGAGGGGAGGAGAGAAAGGGATTTTTTTTCTGTCCTGAAAGTGTTTGCAATGGATACCCTGTATCTTATGTTTTTGTTTCTCATGGAAAGATCAGTGGGAAGTCTGCCGGGAGAAGGGACAAAAATATGTTGGAAGGCATATTGGAAGTGCTTTTGATGGGGTATTGATTGCGTTTTTAGTTTCTGCTTACCTGGCTTCATTCAAGAAAGGGTGCTAACAACTATGTATTTCCTCATCAGGTCTGTCTTAGAGCTCTCTGTCCTGCAAAATGCATTGAATAATCCTGTGGAATTTTGCATGGTGGACTTTTTAAAATTTCTTCTGTATTGGGAAAAAAAAAAAAAAGGTCTTTTCAAGTTGTTTTGTAAGAGGGCCAGGCTGTTTCTTTTCACAATTAAGCTTAGTTTTCCTACTGTCATTTTCTTTGTGTAATTACTGAGTAGTGCGATGCTTGAAGATGCCCTTTGTCATAGGTACGTCAGACTCATTCAAATGGCCCTCCACGTTTTTTTGTGACAGCATAGGTCTACTTGAAACAGCCTTTTTCAGGGAAACAAAGATGATATCCTATTATTTATCTTGTCTTGACCCTCTCTACCCCTATTGCCGAGTTGCTAAATCAGTATTTTACTCTTTATGTAGCAGATTCTGTGATTATATAGAAGTACGCCCTGAAACATCCTCTTCACTGGGAGGAACACTCTTTGGTGTGCAATGCAGTGAGAAGAATTCAACTTTCAGAATTGCATTTTTAGTTTTTTCCAGTTTAAAATTTGTCTGCAGATGGCTTTCTTTATATGTCTTTGAAACACAAAAAAACATTAAACACACCGGCACACACTATATATCTGACATCTTGCATGACTTTTCCATGGTTGTGAGCTTTTTTCAATAGGAGGTAGCTGTTACTCAAGTGATGTATCATAAAAAAAAAAAAGTGTTGCTACATACCACAGGATAGATGGGGGGGGGAAACAACTACAATTTTTTCTCTGCTTTTGCCCGTGTTCATCTGTATCACCTTCTTTTGCCATGAAATAAAGCAGCATGGACAGTGAAGCATCGTTTCTGAGTCGCTGGGCTGTGCATGCCAGATGTAGCTAGTTAGGAGCCACTGTTGTTCATATTTTATAGTGAAAGCTTTGTGAATAAAGTTCAAATATGTTTCTTGCACTTCTGTTTGAACCTTCTTAGGTGTTGGAGTAACAAACCACAGATTAAAAACATGTTGCTTTAAGAAAGGAGAAAGATACTGTGTTCAGTTTTGGGCCCCTCACTACAAGAAGGACATTGAGGTGCTGGAGTGTGTCCAGAGAAGGGCAACGAGGCTGGGGAGGGGTCTGGAGAACAAGTCTTACGAGGAGCAGATGAGGGAGCTGGGGCTGCTTAGTCTGGAGAAGAGGAGGCTGAGGGGAGACCTCATTGCTTTCTACAACTACCTGAAAGGAGGTTGTAGTGAGGCAGGTGTTGGTCTCTTCTCCCAAGTAACTAGCGATAGGACAAGAGGCAATGGCCTCAAGTTGCGTCAGGGAGATTTAGACTGGATATTAGGAAAAATTTCTTTACTGACAGAGTGGTCAGACATTGGCACAGGCTGCCCAGGGCAGTGGTGAAGTCCCCATCCCTGGAGGTGTTTAAAAAACGTGTAGATGTGGCGCTTCAGGACATGGTTTAGCAGGTATGGTGGTGTTGGGTGGATGGTTGCACTTGATGGTCATAGCAGTCTTTTCCAACCTGTGATTCCATGAATCTATTTTATTTTCAAGTCCTTCATGCAGTAAAGTCACAGGCATCATATAGGTTCATACTATGCTTAATCCTCAATCTCACTGTAGTCAAGAATGCAGCCAAGATGAAATGTAAGTAAAGAAAAATGTTGGGATGTGAGAAGGAGATAACTTTGGGAAGGTCTTTGTATGTTTCAGTGATATCAGTTGAAATATTGAATCTTGAATATTGTATTCAGTTTCAGTGCCCTTATTCTCTAAAAAGAGAGATCAAAGAGAAAGCAGTAGAACTTACTCAAGAAAGTGATGGAAACAATGACTTCTGTATGAAGGAATACTAACATTTTTTTAAAAAATTGCAATATGTAGAGCTGCAGTTTGAAGAAAAAATAGTATTTTCTCAGCTCAGTCTGATTTCCACAGATGTTTCATGTGTCTTTCTATTGATTTCAATGGGAGTACGCATCTAGACCACCTAGAAATCTTAAACTTGAATTGGATGAAATTATGAATGGAAAAGCCTAATCCAAATGGATTTTTCTGCCTATCCTATGCCATGGAAGAAGATGAAGGGACTAACTGAAACACAACCATAATACATTTTAAGTAAACCAGGTATTATTGCTGCAGTATACAATTAGCAGGAGGTTTCTGTTTGAATGAGCACTGCAGTTTGTCTACCGTTGCATTTCCTTCTATACAAAAAAAGGCTGAGAAATTTTGTTGTAACAGGAAGGGAACACTTGTGTTTTGTTTACTGGTAGTACACAGCTAGCTGTGGCTGTCAGTGAGCACTCAAATTTTCTTTTTTAAAATTGCTGTGAATATTTGTGTTCTTGCCAGTTAATCTGAGATAGGAATGCCGATGAGGGGAATAAAATGTGGAAAATAATGCTGTGTTTTATATGGCACCTGCCATACTCTAGAATGTTAAAGCACTTACTAAATAGATACGGAGATGGATAAAGTATGACAGTGCCTATAAGCAAGTACATCATCTGCTAAGCTTTCAGCAATGGAACTTGCATATAGCCATGAGCACCATTAAAACTGCTACTGAAAGAAAGACTTGGCTAGACCTTTAAGGGATAACCCCCTGTTATGCATTTCATTTAAAAAATTATGATAATGGTCATAGAAATAACGTAACAAACCAAACCAAGACTGGAAAGACCTTGAGATGCTGACTAGTCTGGTTTTTGACCCCTAAAGCAGGCTGAATTTTATACTTGTTTTTTAACACAGCTGCTTAGAAAATCTGCATGAAATAATAAAACTACACAAGCCCTCTCTTACAACAGGTCACTCTGTTTGTACAAAGACTTCTCCTAATGACTGAGAACAATTTTTTCTGACTTTGGTTTTGGTAGTTACATTGCTGCTTGTCCCAGCCAGAGTGCAGTGGAGACAAGGTTATTCCATAGGGTGTGCAACTTTCAGATCTAATGATGAAAATGCCTTTAAATATTTTCCTCTCTAGTCTAAATAGTCCTTGTATATTCAGTCTTTCTACATAGTTCCTCCTTTGAGACTTGTAATTTCTGTTACCGTCTTTGGACTATTTTCAGTTGTTTCACATTTTTTATAAATGTTATGCCAAATATTTGACTCTTTTATTCCTTCCTGCAAAACAGGACAGAAGTGCTTCCTATTTTATGGAGTATATACTCCTATTTATATTCCTGCATGATGGTTCTTTTTTTTAAAAATCACATTTTGAACTTACGTGCAGCTCGTGGTCTATTATAACCGCTGATCCTCTTCTGCAGAAGAAGGAAGCCATCCAGCTGGCCGCTTGCTGGGCTGTAGGTGTGCTGCTGGCCGTCTGCCCGAGCACAGAAACTCGCGCTTGCCCCTGCTGAATCGTTCTGTTATTTTGCTGGCTAATTCTCTGGCTTGACGGGATAATTTTGCGTTCCAGCCCTGTTATCCAGCAGACTTGCAGTGCGGTCTTGATGATCGGCAGATTTAAGCGTGTCCTCTGTTCAGTTGTGTGGGTTGCTAATAAAAAAAACTCCTTGAAACTAGACCAAGTTCAGGTCCTTGCAAAACCCCACTCAGTACACCTTTTCAGTTTTGACAGTGAGCTATTAACAATTTTTTGGGTGTCGTGTAATCGAGAAGTTTTACCTTCATTCATTAGTAATCTCAGGTAGAAAATACCTGCTTATAAGAGAGGCTGCGTGAGGGAGTCATCTGCCTTTTCTTTGATAATACAAGCTGGAAAGCGTAAAAGAGGAATTGGGAATCTCCTGGTTTCTGGCCTGTGCTATCTTTTCTCCACTGTTTATCAGTGGGATAGAATAAAAGCTGAGATTTTTAATGATTTGATGGTGCATAAGAAATAGGACTAGTTATTCCTATGTGAGAAGTAGGATTTTACTGTTGAGAAATGATCTCATAGTACAAAAAGTAAAAAAAGGTGGAGGTGCTTGTTTGCTCATCAGTAACTCCATGTTGGTCCATGGTTGGATGTCGGATCAGGGTGTTCTGTGGCTGTGTTAGTAGCTTTGGTAGTCAGGCCTGTGTTTTTCTCACGTTAGACTCCTGGAATTACTGGATGCTTGTAGTAGCTGCTAGAGAAGAGACAAATATGAAAGTGTCCTTTCCAATACCAAAGGACAGTCTTCTGTGTTCAGAACTTACATTTCACCTTCTTTACTGGTGTGTACTTTGTGTTGTCATGGAATATACTTTTATAATTTATTGGACATCCGTATCTATAGAAGGAAATGTGTCGTGAGCTAGATTGTATGTCATGAAGGCATTATGTGACATACTGAAAGATCCATAGACAATGTAATTTTTTGTGTGTGTGGAAAGAGGACCAAACACAGCAGCATGGCTACAGCTAAATGTGAAGTCATCAGTATTCTTGCTGCAGTGTTTTACTGGTGGTGTCTTGTTGGCCTGTGGAATTGAAACAAATGCTGATTAAGATGAATCCAAGTCTACTGATAATTACACTAATTGCCCACAGGTTGCTAATTATAAACTTGTGATTTTTTGGGAGAGATGGTAGCAGTTAGTGTGACAGATGTACTGACTGCACTAAATCTGATGCTCGTGGAACTTAAAGTGAATAAAGTGTAGATACCATTAGGATGGAGATTAACATGGTAATTATTTGAACAGTTGAATGCAGGACATTGACAGAGAGATGTAATTTTACTTACACAAAGTGATTTTGAGTGTACGTGCTATGTCAGAAGGCTAGAAAATGCTAAAGTTCTCAAGAAGTAGATTTGGGTTCAGGCCTTAAACTGCAAATTTGTGCCGTGTGAGATACATCTAGTGCAGGATTCAAGTATCAGAACTGTCCATGATTTCATAGTTATCTTTATAAGGCTTACCTGGCAATGAGTCAGGTGCTCCACCTCTGCAGAGTGGTGAATTTCAGCCTTAAATGTGAGTGTATGTCATCTTCGGGCACACCAGGAGATGTCTTTCTGTCATTTATTTCTCAATTTACAGCAAACATAGCAAAAGTGCGACAAAAAGTAAAGCAGTTTAAAAGACCGCTGAAATTTAGTTCTTTTTTTTTTTTCCTAGGGAAACATTTTTCTTTAGCCACTCCACGTGGTATCAAAATAAACATTAGAGCAGAGAAGTCAGTTGAAAGTCTAAAAGAGATGAGACGGTAAAAGAGCTTTCCCTAGTTTGCTACTTTATTGTGAGAAGTTCGCTTTAAGACTTCAAGGAAAATAAGTCTTCTTAAAATAAGATAACTATGAATTACTCAATTTCATGTAGTGCTAAAGAAGACTGCCCACAACAGGTCTACGCTAGCAAGGATAGTGCAGGAAACTACTTTTCCCCTGCTTCTGTCTTACTTAAATAGCATCAGCCTGCAAGCAAGAGGTTGTAGCTTTTAATTATTTTTTATACTTTCTGTCTGCCTGTGTACAGTATTTGATCTTTTCCTGTAATTATGAATAGAGCTGCTGATTAGGGGACTGGAGCATTGCTCCTACGAGGAGAGGCTGAGGGAGCTGGGCTTGTTCAGCCTGGAGAAGAGAAGGCTGAGAGGGGACCTTCGAAATGCCTCTAAATATCTGCAGGGTGGGTGTCAGGAGGATGGGGCCAGA
>Ga0065711_1004328_pt1 | contig 24491 bp, 16 predicted proteins | sample Hoacrofraction12_FD_59098 | JGI IMG/M metagenome (GOLD analysis project Ga0065711, IMG submission 59098) | Hoatzin crop microbial communities from Cojedes, Venezuela - Epithelial fraction 12 v2 (version 2) | ecosystem: Host-associated > Birds > Digestive system > Esophagus > Crop | place...
AGAATCCTGCACTGACTCTTATTTCATGTGGTTGGTGATTGCCCAGCTCTCTAGTTTATCCAGATCTCTCTGTAAGACCTCGCTACCCTCGAGGGAGCCCACAGCTCCTCTTAGTTCAGTATCGTCTGAAAATTTACTTCATGGACATTCAGTTCCTACGTCCAGATCATTTATAAAAACACAAAGAGCAGTGGCCCTCAAATCGAGCCCTGGGGAACCCCACTGGTGAGTGGCTGCCAGCCTGATGTAACCCTATTTACTATGACTCTTCAAGCCCGATCCATCAGACAATTGCTCACCCAACATAATATGGACTTGTCTAGCTCTGTGCTGGACATTTTCTCCAGAAGGACACTGCGAGAGACAGTATTAAAAGCTTTGGTAAAATCCAAAATCACCACATCTACTGACCTCCCTTGGTCAACTAGATGTGTGACCTTGTCATAAAAGCAAATTAAGTTGGTTAAGCAAGACTTTCCCCTCATGAACCTGTGCTGGCTATGACCAAGGACTGCAATGTCGCTCAAGTGTTTTTCAATAGCTCCTGGAGTAACCTTCTCCATAATTTTATTGTGCATTGAAATGAGACTGACAGGCCTGTAATCNCCAGGGTCTTCNTTCTTTCCCTTCTTGAAAACTGGGACAACATTTGCCAGCTTCNAGTTGACTGAGACCTCTCCAGACTCCTGANACTGTTGAAAAATAANGGAGAGAGGTCCTNCAATGACATCAGCCAGCTCTTTCAGTACCCTGGGGTGGATCCCACCAAGCCCCACAGATTTGTGCACATCCAGCTGGAGCACCAAGTCTCAAGCAAGTTCGGAGTTGGCTGGGAGTTTATCATCCCCCCAGCCATGGTCTTCCAATTCAGGGTTCTGAGGGGTCCCAGGGCCCACCATCAGTGTTTAAGACAGATCAAAGATGGCATAGGTTGGAAAAGACCTCTAAGATCATCAAGTCCAACCATCACTGATGATCTCCATCTCAATTTAACCTCTGTCTGGAGTTTTAGTTTGTTTTTCTTCAAATATTCCTACAGTTTTTCTCACTATTTAACAAGTTTAGTGAAATCTGAGCTAGGGTCACGCAGCTTTGTCACATCAGAGCTGGGTCTTGGATCCTTGATACACAAGTAGCTAAATCTCTGTGTGGGGAGCAGGAAGTTTAAAGCAGGGAACTGAAGAGAAGGTTACAGCTCCACTCCTCAAAGACTTAGTATATTTTGAACCATGGTGACATTGACATGGCTATGCTTGGTAACAGAATCTGTTATCAGGCTGAGCCTCTGCTTGCTTCTCTGCCTAGTGGGAGGTAGCCACCAGCAGGGTTAAGGATCTCTTAGCAGTAGCAATAATAGCTAAACCTAGTCTTGCCCCTGTTACCATGGTTCTTTCAGGATGTGATGCTGCGGTGAATTCAGGCCCTGAACTGTGATTTGATCCAGCTTTTCTTGAAAACAGAGACATATTAGTAAATGCTTGACAATTTCCTGAATGTTTGTTAGTTCAGGACACCAAAATTAATAAAAATCTGTCTCTGGCTTTAGTAGTTACAAATGTAATTTTACGTATTAGATGATATAATGCTCTGTAGTGTATATATAAAATATTAAGTACATAAAAATGATGTTAAATACTGGTGCTTATACATATATGTGTGTCATATATATCACTGAAGAGCAATCAGTGAGGGACAAATTGTGCTAGGGAGAGATTTGTCTCTGTCTACTAGATATGGAGATTGTTTCAGTTCCCTTTCTTTGTTGGGAGGGGAGTAAGAGCCAAAGAAGGTAGTGACATAATTAGGGGAAAGGAAGTAAGTGGTGGTGATGCTACAGCAGGGAAACAACTGAAACGGTAGACAGTCACTTTAGGATAGACTTTCTCTAGATGTATGTCAACCATGCTACTGCTGCAAAAGCAAAGAATGTATGTGTGACATTGCTTGCAATCAGTCTGCAAGCTATCACTATGAAAATATTGTAAAAAAACTTACTATGAAATGTTCCAGTTAATAATGATAGATTCTGAATATTTGATTCTACCTGATGGAAAAAAAAATCAGACTTCTTTTTTTTTAAAAAAAATCATTTCTTTCAAACTGAATAGGGAAATGAGATTCCTTCAAAGGTTCTTCTGCATTTATTAATAGCATGAATGGTGCAAGGCAGAGAAAGATTCTTTCAATTATTTTTGTGTGAAACATTGAAATGCATGGCTTTTCAGACAATTGGATGTGATCTAATGTAATCAAGAGTACCAGTTTACTGTGATAAAACTGTAACAGATGATTGTGTGTTCATAAAGGATGTTTAGAATTAGTGGATCAGTTCCTGTATTATCAAAAATTCAAATTACTAGCATACTTGGCATTGGTATAACTGAGAGTTGAAAGTCAGTAAGTACCTACTAATTATCTCAGCTGATGACTTTTTGGCAAGTTCAACTCAGGAAGGAATTTTGGTTTGTGTGCCAATGTTAATTGCCTTCTCCCACATTGGTTCTTCCCATGCTTAACTGAGGAGAACAACAATTTGGAAGGAACCCTTTAAAAATTTTAGAAGATATGTTTCTAGAAATACTAATTTTAAAGGTTTTGTACTTGCCTTCAGCATTATTAGTGATCTCTCTCTGTTCTGTAATTGTGACACCAAAGTTGATAAACATTTACCTTCTCATCTTGATATAAAGCAGTTTCTGAAGTCAAAGTAGTTTACAGTGTAAGAGTTTTGTCTGTAAATGGATAGTTTTCCTTTACTCAGTATTTGTATTTTGCTAGCATGCATCTGATTTTACCTCAGTCTTTTTAAACTTGCTTTTATCTTAGGCGTAGTCTTCAATCTAAGCTTCTAGTTGCAGAAGATCAGAGTGAATAATTACAATGAGAGGCTATTGTAAAAGAAATAGCAATATAAATCAGTTTCTGTGAAGTTTTACTGATGTTTTTTCCCCTAAATGTGTTCTTCTTCCTCCATTGCTGGAATTAGTAAACAATCCACTTGTTTGTATCTGATATATTGCGTTGCTTCAGGATGTATGAAGCTTTTATGGGATATTTTTACAGTTGGATGTCATGTCTTCTGCTCCTCAAAGCATTCTTTCTCAAAGTCAGTTGTAGTTTATTCATATGTTAGCAGACAGAACATTGAATTAATAAAGTCCCATTTCCTGTAAGTATGTGCTCTACATCCTCTAGGGCTTCTTCCCTCCCTTCTCTTCGTTGAAGCCTAGCTATTCCTCAAGCTTGTAATTTCTGCCACTAGACAGAGGGCCAGAGTAGCTCTGCTCTTGTGGATCATTGTGTCCTTATAGCCAACATCTGTTGCCAAACCGTGTGTGATGGCTGCATTCTTCTTGCATTTCCCACTGCAGAGACTTGCTCTGTCTCTACAAAGCCTGTGGGAATTTGATTCTCATTTGGAGTCTTTATTGCGTTGTCAAGCCTGGTTGAAATAGTCCCATCAGTCAAAAGTTTACGAAGATAATGCTGAATTGGTGTAGCAAACTGAAGCAGGGATAGGCAAGCAATTTTAGGAAACTTTGGAAAATTCTGCAATTTATTTCATTTATCTGTGCTCATCCAATAATGTTGAATAAGCAATGAAATTTCTGACATATCTCTAACAGTTTAATAGAAGACACTATTTTCCTAAACGTCGTCACATTTAATATCAGCCATGTATTGGCTTCCAGTTCAACAGTGCTTATAATTTAGTTTTGACAAATTGATATCTCACTTATTGTTGAGATATTTTTCTTATCACACTGTGGTTAATAAAGGCCCTCTTTTGTTACCATTTCATCACATTTTCTTCTTAAACTATCACTTCATCCTACATATGATTGTCTCTGTTTTAGTACCTTTTAAAATGAGTACTAAACACAAGCCATAGATCTTACTGGTTCATATAAAAATGAGTAATTGAGTGTATTGTTCAGTATTGCAGAGGATGACTGAACATGTCTTTGATAATTCCTGATGTGTGCAAAGACATTTCAGTGGCTGTCATTTTTGTGATCACTTAAATGAAAAAAATCCTTATCTGCACAGATTGCTTTTCCTATGTGTCTTTTAGTGATCTGACTAATTTCCTTTGAGAGTATAAATTACATATGATGTAGATAAAATAAGCTGGCTCTCATGTCTAATGATTATATTTTAAAGGAATATTAATATTCTCTTGGAATCAATCTTAATGTTTTCTTGAGCAATAGCTAGTTTTAAAAGTCCAATGTACTTTTAATCGTTTGTTCAAATTATGAGTTCAGATCTTTCCTTGATATCATTTGAATGACAAAGTCTTGGTGAGAAACGTGAGATAAAAAAGTAACAGCCTCTCTTTAAGATTGCACAGAATTGCGGGGCTATCTCTATGATAAATGATTTTTTGTGCTGCTTAAATTAGGGAAAAATGGGAACTAATAAAGAAGGCAGGACCTCTAGTTTGCTTATTCAGATCAAACGTACTGCAAATCAGTATGATGGGGGTGTTTGTGAAGCTTTGTTGACATCTAAACTTATTCAGCGAGATTTTTCTGTGATGTTTTGAGGGGAGGGTTTGTTTACATTTTGACTTTAAATATCCATGCATTGTAATAAAACTGCTTCTCCAATAGCCTGCACCTTGCATGTTAATTTTTTTGCAATTTATGTTTGGACCTTTTTATTTATGCAAAGGCATACTTGAAGTGCATAAGTGCATTTTGCAAGTTCACTTGTCTTCTGATCGTGTTTATATGTCACCGTTACTACAAATCTAAAAATAATTTTTCTGGGGTTTTGTCCTTTATATTATCCTTTCTTGATCTTTTGTGGGAAAAATAATTTAAATACCCATACTAGTTTAGATCTTGTGTGGAAATATGAGATGGTGTTTGAAATGCTTTCACTTCAAACAGTTTTAAATGCCTCTTGGGAGAAGGGGAAGTTTGTTCAAGGTGTATGTTTCATTCAGAGTGGATGCATCTTTGATCACACTGATGTTCAATAGGTACTGCAGTATTTCAGCAGAGAAAGTTTATTTGTATCATTTGTACAAGCAACCAGTTTTGTCCAAATTTTCTCATACATCTCAAAAAATAAATTTTTGTCCAGAAGCTTTTTGATTTTATGCTAAGTATCTAAATGCTTTGAATTATTTTCTCTTCACTAGGTCTACCTAGGCTCTACTCTTGGCTCTTCAGTTGCTTCCACAACTTAAGAGTGTTCTATGGCACTCTCAAACCTTCACAAAATTATGTAAGTGAAACTAAAATAAAGATTATATAATAAAGAATGCCTTGAAGTCTCCTATGCAAAGTTCAACTATCAAAGCAGCTTGAAATAATTCAACAAAAAGATTAATTTTCAAGTTATGTCATAAGATAAGTAAGAGTATTTAAGGAATAACCCCCAACAGTTTTTTTGTTTATTTGTGTGTTTGTTTGCCTGTTTGCTTGTTTTTAATGGTTCACTAGTACTAATAACATGGGTATGTTGTGGTAAAAATGGCCAGTTTAAGTAGTAGTACAACAGGTTCTCTGTGGTGGACCTCTCTATTCAAATACTTCTTGCATTGCATTGGACATCTTTCTGTTTTCCTAGCAAGGACTGGTGCAACAGCATGCTGTCATTCACAAGTTAAAAACAGATTTCTGTCCAGGTGCATCTGCCGTTTGGATTGCCTCAGATTGCCTGCTGTGATCCAGCTTGGGCCCCAGTCTGGGTGCTGCTACTACTAGGTTTCCGTGGTTTTCTTGAGCAGTCTTTTCTTTAAAGAAGTGTTCAACATCAAGGTTCATCACGCCACGAGTGATGCAATGAACACTTTTGTATTGGAATTAAAGGTGGCAGGAGGAATGCAGGAGCAAGAACAAAGATCTGAAAAGGCAAAACATGGTGATGATCTTTCTGAGGATCATAAATCATGAAATGTGACCTGAGTCTTGAGTACAGCAAAGATGAGGAATAGATAGCCTTATTCTGAGCAATAATCTATTTGGTAAACACAAATAAGGGAAATTTATATCAATACATTTTTCTTCAAAAAAAGAGATTAGGATCACACATACAACTTTAGCTGATCTGTCAAGGTTTATAAAATTGAGCTACACTCCAAGAGACTGATGTGGTGGTGTCTTCTCTGGATGCTTCACAGAATAGCAGATCCTTCAGCAAGCTCTCTATCTTGTTTTTGCTCTCTAGGCATTTTGTGTTACCTGGACTGCTGTGTGCTATATGACATAGAATAGAATCATAGAATCATTAAGGTTGGAAGAGACATCTAAGATCATCAAGTCCAGCCGTCAACCCAACACCACCATGCCTGCTAAACCATGTCCCGAAGTGTCGTATCTACATGTTTTTTGAACACTTTCAGGGATGGTGACCCCACCACTTCCCTGGGCAGCCTATTCCAATGTCTGACCACTTTTTCAGTAAAAAAAAAATAATTTTCTAATATCCAATCTAAACCTCCCCTGATGCAACTTGAGGCCATTGCCTCTCATCCTATTGCTAGTTACCTGGAAGAAGAGTCCAACACCTGCCTCACTACAACCTCTCTTCAGGTATTTGTAGAGAGCATTAAGGTCCCCCCTCAGCCTCCTCTTCTCCAGACTAAACAGCCCCAGTTCCCTCAGCCACTCCTCGTAAGACTTGTTCTCTAGAGCCCTCACCAGCCTTGTTGCTTCTCTGGACACGCTTCAGCACCTGAATGTCCTTCTTGTAGTGAGGGGCCCAAAAGAGAACACAGTACTCGAGGTGCGGCCTCACCAGTGCCAAGTGCAGGGGGACGGTCACTTCCTTAGTCCTGCTGGCCACACTATTCCTGATACAAGCCAGGATGCCATTGGCCTTCTTGGCCACCTGGGCACACTGCTGGCTCATTTTCAGCCAGCTGTTGACCAACACCCCAAGTTCCTTTCCGTGGGGCAGCTTTCCAGCCACTCTTTCCCAAGCCTGTAGCATTGCATGGGGTTGTTGTGATCCAAGTGCAGGACCTGGTACTTGGCTTTGTTGAACCTCATACAACTGACCTCAGCCCATCAATCTAGCCTGTGGACCTTTGGGACTCATTTGGCTGTATTCTGACATCTCGCATGCCAGCCTGCCTGTTGTTGGACCACTATTCCAAAGAAATCAAACTCGGAGCTAGACTTCAAATGGAGTCAAATTGACTTCTCAAAATAGTCAGTATGCATTAATGACATCATTGACTTGTCACTGGTCTCTTCAGGACAAAAAAAGAAAAAAAATTTAAAAAAAGAAAAATCTGAGTATTGGCAAAGTTTCTCCATGCTACATGATAATGGCACTTTCAGTAGCAGTCCATTGTATTTATGTCGTTAAATTCTTTGACTTCAGTGTTATGTTTGTAAGCTACCCTTTCTGATTTAGCAGTCGTATGTGCTGATGAGATGTAGCACCGAATACATGTCTTAAAGCTAGAAAGACATATTCTTTCTGCTCATCTGATGAGAGAGTGAGTCATTTCCAGAACGGCACAACCACTGCTCTGCACTATGGAAAGTGAGTCTGTCTCTAAAAGACTGACTGTAGCATGAACTTCCACTGAAACAGTTTGCTTCTTTTGCATATTAACACCATAGATCCTATAAGTAATTGAAATGTCTTCAGCCTGTAAGGAGATCCTAAAATTCAGAAACCTTCTAGGAAGATGCTGGCTCTGAAGAAAAAGTTTCACATTGAGAATGTTCATATTTCAGATCTGATAATGGTCATAGGAGATGAACAGTTACAGTTCTGCAAGAGTAATACTGGCTGTTTGAAAAGTTACTGCAAAAGGAACAACTAAAGGCTGAGAGCTTTGTTCTTTCTACTTTCCCTAGTCCTGGGAGTATGTTTCTGTTATAAAAGAAATCAGAGAAATTCTACTCATAGCCTTGTCTTCACCTCAGGTTATCTCAGCGTTTTCAGAGGATTAAACGTTAACACTGTCGTTATTACTACCTCTTTAAAACAGCATATCTGATGTTTATTGGAACTGTTTGTCCATTGTAAAGACACAAATGACTAGTTACCCTCCCAAACCTCTTGATAACCTCCGTCTGTTCAAAGTGCTATGGTAGGCTGCAAAGGCATGAAGTGTTCTCTTCAGTTCCACATGTTCACATACTCCTTCCCTATCCTTTTTAAAGAGATACATCAAGTATAATTTATTCTGCCTGGAGAAGTTCAGTACTGTTATTGGACTCAACTCGGTCCATCTGACATATCCATGACTGAGTGGGAAATCCTTGGACTTCTAGATCCTGTGCCAACATCCAAAACCTGACTTTGGTGTCTTTCAAGTAGAGTATTAGTCCATCAGACACCAGTGGAGAAAGTGCAGGTCCTTCTGGAAGTCAGAGTTTTGCCTTTGTATTAGTGGCTGTCCTGGTTTCAGCTGGAATAAAGTTAATTTTCTTTCTAGTAGCTGGTATAGTGCTGTGTTTTGGATTTAGTATGAGGATAATGTTGATAACATACTGATGTTTTAGTTGTTGCTAAGTAGTGCTTGTATTAGTCAAGGACTTTTCAGCTTCTCGTGCCCTGCCAGCAAGAAGCTGGAAGAGGTCATATGCCAAGACAGCTGACCCAAACTGGCCAAAGTGGTATTCCATACCATATGGCATCATGCTCAGTATATAAACTGGGGGGAGTTGGCCGGGGGGCACCGCGGCTCAGGGAGTACTTGCAGGCTGGGGTTAAACCACAACAGTGGCAAAATCTGACAAGCTGAGATGTTGTGAGGATGGTATTTTTCCATTATCGTCTAGAATCTTAGTAACAGATTAACTTCATTTGGCTTGGAGGTTCACCCAGACTTAGATTTCTTACTTTCTTACGGTATTGTCTGAATGCCCCAAAGCCCAGACTAAATTGCGAAAAATTATCAAATCAGAAATTTGCTCCTTTTCTCTCAATTCCTGTTGCTCGTACTTTTCATGAATACATACAGTCCGGCACTGACATATGGTTAATGGCTCCTGATAGGTAATGATCTGATCTGTATGATTCTGACTGTAGTCTTTTCTGAAAATTTAAAAGTGCCATTCATTAGTCTTTCTCATGTAGGTATTGTATCATTAAAAATTTTATGATGTAACAGTCTATTCCCAGGCCCTCCAGAGCAATTTGAGCTGGCAGGTGTATCCTCCTCCCAGAGTCACTGCAACCACCTGTCAGTCCAAGGCCATCAGTGTTGGGCAGCTGCAATGTGAAGCATGCATAAAAGCATGCGATGGTGGTAGTGCCTTTGTGATAATATATTTAAGAAGGGGAAAAAAAATGGAGGAATGAGGATATGTGAGAGAAACAACTCCGCAGACACCAAGGTCAGTGAAGAAGGGGGGGGGGAGCAGGTGCTCCAGGCACCAGAGCAGAGATTCCCCTGCAGACTGTGATGAAGAACATGGTGAGGCAGGCTGTCCCCCTGCAGCCCATGGAAGTTAACAGTGGAGCAGATCTCGACCTGCAGCCCATGGACTGCATACCAGAGCAGGTGGGTGTGCCCGAAGGAGGCTGTGACTCTATGGGAAACACACGCTGGAGCAGGCTCCTGGCAGGACCTGTGGACCTGTGGAGAGAGAGGACCTCACACTGGAGCTGGTTTGCTGGCAGGACTTGTGACCCCATGGGGGACCCACACTGGAGCAGCCTGTTCCTGAAGGAGTACAGCCAGTGGAAGGGATCCACGCTGGAGCAGTTCATGAAGAACTGTAGCCTGTGGGAAGGACTCACATTGGACAAGTTCATGGAGGACTGTCTCCTGTGGGAGGGACCCCACAATGGAGCAGAGGAAGAGTGTGAGGAGGAAGGAGTGGTAGAGACAATGTGTGATGAACTGACCTCAAACCCCGTTCCCCATCCTCGGTGGGGTGTAGGTAGAGAATTTGGGAGTAATGTTGAGCCCAAGAAGAAGGGAGGGGTGGGAGGAAGTTGTTTTTAAGATTTTGTTTTATTTCTCGTTATGCTACTCTGATTTGGTTGGTAATAATTTAAACTCATTTCCCCAAGTCAAGTCTGTTTTGCCTGTGATAGTTATTGGTGAATGATCCCTCCCATCCTTATCTTGACCCACGACCCTTTTGTCGTATTTTTTCTCCTCTGTCCAGTTGAGGAGATGGAGTGATAGAGCGGCTTTGATGGGTACCTGGCATCCAGACAGGGTCAATCCAGCACATGAGGATATGGTTTTTCTAAAATATTTAATTTCTTCTCATGGAGTAATCAAGTTTTAAAGAAAAAAATGCTATAACGTTATCTTTATATGTCTTTGGGTATGCTACCTTTGACACACGTCATAAGATGTCTGGTTATAAATCTGATGAGAGGCCAATTCCCTGATTTCAAGGAGTTCTCTATTATGAACTAAGACTACATGGTAATACATCAAATGAAAGTACAATCAGTCTTGTCCCTTCCTTGCAGTACATTGTTTATTTGGTCATGTTAGCTTAGCTTCTAGATCCTAAAAAAGTTCAAAACATTATTTCCAGGTTGTCCTGGTTTCAGCTGGGATGGACTTAGTTTTCCTTCGAGTAGCTGCTGTGTTTTGGATTTAGTGTGAGAAGAATGTTGGTAACACTGATGTTTTCAGTTGTTTCTGTGAAATCAAGGACTTTTTCCAGTTGCTCATATTCAGCTAATGACCAGCTGTGCAGGAGCTGGCAGGGAGCACAGCCAGACAGCTAGCCCGAGCTGGCCAGTGGAAATAGTCCATACCATGGATGTCATGCTCAGTTTATAAATGAGGGTTGGCTGGGTAGGAGGAATCTGCTCTTCTTGTTTTTTCCACAAGTTTGAGTCTGCTCTCATCCAGGAGTTGAAACTTTTCTGCAAGTTCAGGCTTTTTTGGGAATTTCACAAAATTCTCAAAAATCCGAGAGTTTGGGGTTCCGTGATCGCTGCTTGGGGACTGACTGCAAATCAGTCGTCGGGTGGTGAGAAAAATTGTATTGTATATAGTTTGTTCTGCATATTCATTATTATCATTATTAGTGTTAGTATTATTTGTAGTATTAATATTTCCTTTGTTACCTTATTACATTGTCTTTATCTCAACCCACAGTTTTCCCCTTTTGTCCATTTCTCCTTCCTGTCTCGCTGTGGGTGGAAGTGGAGGGGTGAGGGAGTGGCTGTCAGATCCTAGTTGCCAGCTGCCGGGTTAAACCATGACACAGGTATAAAACTCTACACTTCACAATTCCTTAAAAGAAATTTGTCCCATTATATACAGGGGGATAGAATGATTATCCAAACAGTTTTATAGTATACAACTTGAATTCATTTTTCGCTAACATTTTTCTTTACCATTCTTTCTTATGTATGTCAAGACAGTACAAGCAAATCTACAGGAAAACATTCAGTTAAGTCAGCTTTGCCCTTAGCTAGCAGTAGCTTCTGAGACAAAAGTTATAAGCATTACTGATTATTCAGAGTAATGTTCCCCTATTAATGATGTAATTTCTTACTATACCTTGCTTTCTTGATTTTGATTTTCGTAGTAATCCCTTGTTTAACTCAAACTATTGATATCTAAATGTCTATGACAGAAAACTCATTTTTCTTTTGGCTTTTTTCTGTTTGTTACTCACTGTTAGATGTGGCTTTGGTTTATGGTGGTTCTTGTATTAAAAAACAGGAAATTCTAAAGGTAAAAATTAAAATTTTTTGATTCAGAACTTCTTCATCGTCCTTGAGAATAGTCTGTGGCATGGATGATCTAGGACAGACAGAAGAACCCTGAAATAACAAAGGACTCCATAAATTCATAATAAAAATTTGTATCTAAGGAACTAACTAAGGAGTCAGTCTAGGTTTAGACTTTACTTATATTCACAACATTCTTCTAACATCCTGAAGTTCTTATACCTGGAGACAGATTCTCAAGAATAAATCAATATAGTTCCCCTGTGATAAGCTAAAGTATACCTATTTACATTCACCAGGATTTTGATATTACTTGATTGTTTTCCGGTAACTTAGTTTTGTGTTTATTAATATTTAATGACATAGAGATATATTTACTTATCTTGTGACTGACAAAAATTTCAGAGTTGTGGGTGTTTCTCTCCACATTTTTCTGCGTTGCAAATCCTTCCCATCATCGACACAGTACATGCACTGACTTTTTATAAAGAATTTTTCATGGAAGTGCACTAGACATTGCTCTTTAAACATGTAGTGGTAACTGAAGATGTCATAAGCAAACAAAGCAGAGTTCTTAAAAGGTAGCTGAAAAACCTATGCCTTTCAAATTGTTTGCGTTTCATTTCCTGAATACTTTTATGTCAATTTCACAGTTGTCACAGATAATTCTGAGCTGGCCAATCCTAAATTTATCATCCAAAATGCAAGCAGGAAAAAAACCCAATATTTTGTTAGTTTCAGAAAAAATCCATGCTGACTTTATGCATAATGAGGTCATGTAAGCCACAGGTGACACCAGTAGCAATCTAGGCCAGCCTTCTCCATTTAATGGTGGTTAATAAGAGCTTTTTCACAGAAAAAAGCAAGAGTTCATAAAGGACAATAGTGATTTTATATGAAGCTGCTTCTAGACCCATTTCAGGCGGTGAATGGTTTGTGCCTTTAGAAGAAATTTGAAATAAAAAGTAGTATCGTCTGTTGTAATTTTGAATTATTGAATACTTTTCTGTCACACTGTGTTAGTGACGTCCTTGTATATATTTGATGTTACATAGCAGAATATACAGCTCATTCTGGTTGCACTTTGTCATAGTATTCTTCATAAATGTAAAAATAGGCAAGTTAAATGGGGCATTTTCTTTTCTGTGTTTCTTGTTTCCTCTCCCCGTGACAGATACTTAAGTAATGAGTAAGAGGCATTGAGACAAGCCTAACATTTTGATGACTAGTCTTTCTTGCAGTTCATCTTATTTTTTTGTGGCTTTTAGAAAAAAAAGGGGGGAAAAAAGCACAAGCTGATCTCATTCTTTTGAAACAACTAATACAATGAATGAGGTGTGATGACTATGCAAACCTTTTGTGTTTTGCTTTTTGTGTATGAATTTTCTAAGATTTTTAAGATAGGAAAAGCAACGATTGTACAATTTTATCCTGCTTGCACTGGACTGGAAGTGATCCAGCATAATACTGTAATCCAGAACTGGTGTGTTTTGTTTTTTTTTGCTAGATATGAAGTTCACTTGTCCATGTAACTGTTTCATCAAAACACCTATTAAAGCACTTGCATAATTGTATAAGCTAATTTTCAGGCAGTCTTACAAGGAAAAATCTCAGCCCAAAAACTGACAATTTGTGAAGAGCAGTGATTGAAAAGAGAAGTGTTATCTACACTGTAAGGACTGTAATTTGTTGAAATAGAAGTTCTACGAGACCTTACACCAGTGTAGATTGCTTCTTTTGACAGACGGATTTTTTCCTGCTGATATGACTGCATTACCTTTCCATGTGATATGTACTAAGATGTTCAAAATTTTCTTCTTGGGAAGCTCTCTAGACCTGTTTGAGACCTGTTTATTAATGGTGAGAAACAACGTGGAGAGGAAAGAGGGAGGGTTTCTTTTAGTACCTTCTGGTATTATGCCTGCAGTACTTTGTAGTTCATAGGCACTGGAACCATTAGCACAATAGAGGTAAAAAAGACAAAGCATTCTCAGTTATATTTGTTGTTAATATTCACAACAATATAAGTACAGCATGTTCATAGACACTGTGCATGTTAAAAGATTCATGTTATGATCCTTTGTAATCGATTTTACATGGGATGGTTCTCTGATAAGCTGTATTTTTATGAAGTTGCTTTGGATTTTTACCAGAAATACATATGCATTTCTGTTTTCTGTCATTCTCTAAATCTGCATTCCTGGTACAATTTACTGTGTACCGTATTGCTGATGAAAGGTTTATTGCCCAATGAAACTATTTGCTATGGATTATGCAATGCTATACAGCTCTTCGAGAAATCTAGCAGTTTTACATGACTATAAAATTAGTCTTTTACTATATAATTAAAATNATACTGTCCTGATTACTTTATGGTTTGATTGACATGCACACATACATGCATAAAATAGTTCATCCAAATAAAAATGAAATTTGCTCTGCCAGCCTTGGTCATTCAGAAATGATATACAGCAAGTGCAAAATCACATACGTTCTACTAATTCAGAGAAAGACAATGAAATGGGAGACAGGATTTATAGAACTCATCCTGTGCCATCTATTCTTATGAATATGGGAGGGAATTTATAATCCACTCTGCTTTTTCTCNTGTATGTAAACACAAATAACAGAACAATGATTTTATTTGTGACTGAAGACAGAAATTATTCCTTGGGGGAAAGTTTATCAACACCATGCAAAGTCTTTCCTGTAGGGAGATATGTTACTGGAAAAATGTATGCATAAATATATATATACACACACATATGTATAAATCTACATGCATCTATGTTATATATCAATGGATCTTGCTTTCTTATCTTGCCAGGGCTCTGACCAACTGTGTTACTGAGGAAGAGTTAACAAAGTGCAACTGAATTTCAATCCAACCAGGGTAGCCTTCTTTCCTGGGTGGTGCAGCTGCCTCTGCAGCAGAATCTACATTAATAACAGCTTTGCCCTTCCATCTGGCAAGATCAAGACTCTTCTTTTGGCATAGGAGTACAAAAAACAGCAGGTAGGAGATGCTGATGGTAACCCTCTATATTTGTCAGATTTTCATTAAAGGGATAAATGTTCTGTAGACTTTGGCAAAGACCAGCTGCTGCAATAACCACTGCTTTCCATTGCTGTTTACTTTTCCCTTCTTCTGATTCCTGCCATCATGTTCTGGATACTTAAATAGGTTTCTTCTTTGTACTGTTCTGTGTTTAGAGGCTTTTTGGGATATTTGCTTGTTTGTCTTGAGTTGATTTTTGTTTTTCTTTCACTCTGTCACACCTTCTTGTTTTCTCTTGGGGAATTTAATCTCTTGTGCTACAGTCATCCGTGTTACCTCTTCTGGAATCAGTGTGTATTCTGGAAAGCTGCTTAGATATTGTTTGTCAAAACCTTCACCTTCAAGGGTGCTAAAGGAAATGCAATACAGTGAGGAATTCCAAATTCCTTTATTTTGCAGCTATTTTAGTTTATGCTAGTGTGACTTTTTTTTTCTTTTTAATAATAACTTTTGGTGCTTGTAATCTTGAGGTGCAGCTTCCTTCCAAATGCATCTTTAGGTTCAATTAGAAAAAACCTAAAGCAGCACAAAGTGGTTTGAACTTCTTACACAGCACCCTGTTACCAAACTGCTGAAATGGACTGTCTTCATAACGTAAGTGGTTTCAAACTGTAGGGGCTTTTTTCCCAGACATTTTAGTCCAACCTTTCAAAATCTGGTACTTGGTGTTAATTTGCAATAATTTTACATGGGAGTGTCTTCTGAATGCATATCAAAACATTCAGTAGTATGTCCATGCAAATAAGTTGAAATTAAGGGGGTTTGAGGAGTGTTTTTTGTTGTTTTCTGTTTTTGATTTACCACAGCTGAAATGGACCAAAGAGCTAAAGACCCATTAGTGTGGGCTCAGAGCAGTACAAGAAAGGAGAGCCAAGAAGGCTGTCTCTCCTGTAATACTGATGATAGCAAAAATAACCTTAGTCAGATAACTGAATGCTGTTGAGTTTTTGGAGCAAAAGGAATGCTTTAAAAGCCAGAATAGGTGAGTGAGACTTATAAGTAGTTACTAAAAGTGAGACAGAAAGAGAAAATACATTGTACCAGTTTAAGTTTTTATTTCCAAATCTAAATTGAAAATGCTTTTTAAGAAGTTCAGAGAACAAAAGCAAGATATTTCAACCTTTCCTCATGTTCTGCTTTGTCATCAGTCTTTTCTTCTCCCTTGTAGTTAACTTAGCTGGTTTTAAACTTCACCAGTAATTATTAGGAAAGAAGAAAACAAACTGATAGCTGAGTAAATTTGAAGTAATTGGTTTTTTGTTTTGTCTATTCTAGGTTATGGGGGTTTTTTACTGATATCTGCACTAGAGTTGTGATACTTCTATGCTTGCACATGTTGCTGCTCCAGAGAAATTTAAAAAATCAGAATAGTTGCTGCAACAACTGAGAAAAAAGCAACAGAGGGGTTTCTTCTGAAGTAAGTTGTGTGCACCTGGTAAGATACTATATCTGACTATTCAAAAGCCCAGAAGGAAAGAAATCTGGGACTCACTTTTTCACTCATAGTTTGAATGTTACATATGCCATTTTATTTACACAGCCTATCACTCCTAGTTGGCTTTATTTAGGTATGGGAAAAAAATCACAATTTTTTTGAGGACTGAGCTATTTGATAGTAAATGGAAAGCATGTGTATGTTAATGGGTTCAAAATTGAAAGAAAGCATAATATAACTTAACATTTTTGGACAAAATTAATAGCACTTAGACAATTTGGATACCAGAGTTTCTAATCAGCTTTTCTTTGAAACAGCTGTGTTATGAATACTTGTTTGACTACCAGAGTGATAGTGCCGATTTTAGAAATATTATAAAATTTGTCTAGGTTTCTAATTTAGCAATTGCACAGTTACAAGTGTCTCCAGAAATACTATAAATTAAAGACTGGCAAGTTTTCCTACCTGGAACTTGATCCAGGAAGTTAAAGGAAGGAATAATTTTGTTCAGAATCTGAATGCTTTTAAAAGGTGTCATCAAAACGTGGAGGGAGATTCAAACTCGGACATGTACTGGGTGGTTTTTGTGGCCTCCTTATTTTGGTTGATAAACAGTTGAGGCATCTATTGACATCAGCTAGATCTGGAGTGGTTTGTAATCTCTTCAATAAGTGCAATTGTGGGAGAGAGGCTGTCACCAGAGTATATACTCATCTTGATATTTAGGCCAGTGAACTTCAAAGAGAAAAAGGGTCATTAATTTTCTAGTTCTTGGCAGTGTAAGTTTGAGCCTCTCCTTTCCTGTCAGAATGAAGGAGTGCACAGCTTTTCTTTTCTTCTCATAGGGAAAATCCTGTTTCTCTTCCTTCCAGTTTCCCTCATTAGCACAAAAGTGACAATAAACTTCAGCTCTATTTCTCAACTCAGAATAGACAAACAGACTCTAGCAAGACTCAAATGTATCATAAAAAAGGAAGGTGCTTGAGAAAGAAAGCTTGGAAAGTGAGTGTCCCATTTGCATATGCTATGTAGGTCATGGCAAACCTGCCACGGCTCTTCTCATTGGCGTTTGTTGCATAAAATCGCAAAGATCTTAAAGTAGGAAATGGAGGAATTATCCTAGTCTTTTCATAGTCGAATGTGAGCACTTGATCTGTTTCACTTCTTATCCAGGCAAGGAAGATCATCTTATTTTGACGCGTCCTGGCAGCTTACATGGTACCTCAAAAATTCTGTTTACAACATGATTAGCTACATGTGCAAATGTGAACTCAGAAGTTTGGGGGTGGGGGGTAGGAATTATTACTATTCTTCCACCACATTAAGTTGATTGGATTTTGGACTGGATTGGATATTTTTATAGAGCCAAGTAGTATACATTTGCTTAAGCATATATCTACAAATGCGTGTGACAAACATAGCTTCAAATCCATATCCTTGCACGTCATCTAAAATACAACGCTGTGTGTTAGCTTGTTAGACTCTGTTGACATCTAGTGGCTACTGGAGCAATGGCAAGCCGTTTACTCTTTCCACATTGTATAAATGATGTTTGTGTGGAGAACAAGTCAAATTATTGCCCTTTGTAATATTTTTAATTTTTTGTGAGTAGTAACAAATGTGAAAATAGTTATGCTATTTTAAAAATCCTGGTGATTGGCTGAGATTTTCCACTACAGAGTTTGAACAGTGCTATTCTTGAGGCTTGTTACCCTTTGAGAACTTTGAGATTCCTCATTCACAGATGCCTCTCACACTGAATGCTCAGTATTGTTTCATCCTTGCCTGTGTTTAGCATGACTCTCTAATTCTTCAGTGATGTCACTTTTACTTCGTATTAGATAGCATCAAAGTTCACTCTCAATTTTATCCCATTTCATTTTAAGGATTCAAGGCAAATGATTATCTTGAATTTTTATTAGATTACCTGCGATGTCCCTGGTAGGTGGCTGAAAGTATATTCAGAGAAACTACAGTTTACTAGAAGACAGTCACAGGAGTTGGCACGGTTTCTGTTTGTACCTCTGAAAATACCCTTATCTTTTTTAACGTTAAGCAAGCTGTTATTTTTCTCAGAAATAACTGCAGTTGAAAATCTTTACTGCTTTTTTTGTTTGTTTCTTCATTTGTAGCTACAGATGGAACAGTTGCCTTCTTATCTCTTCTATATATGACATACTGTAAAACTACAAACTTTTTGGAGGGAAAAGCTTTCAATGATTTCTAACCTTTAATAGATTTTATGCAGCTGTGATCTTCAAAACTTATCATCTCAATATTCAGGTTTACTGCAGGGTTAAAAGAGACTCATGTGCAGAACCCTTTTCAAAAACTCAGACTTCTGTGTGATGCGGACTTTCTGTTCACTGTTTCATCCTTTCATTTTAAATTAACTTCATAAGAATAAAAGTTATGCTTCTGTACTCTTCAATGTGATTATAACAGCCATGGTAGAAAAGAAGAAAATCATAAGCTATTTCTAGTTATCTAGCTGTCTGTGAAAGTCTGGACCAAAAAAGCAGTCTGGTTTATGTCTTGCTCTTTTTGCCTCCATCAAAATGAGAATTCATTTTACAGTCAAATACTTCTTTTAGTTAAGGTTAGGCAGAAAATACCAACATCTATGGAAAATTGCATATAGAAATTATGTTTGAGTTTGAGTCGTATTTGAGTAAACAGTTTAAGTAATCTGGCAGTTTATATATTTATATAAAACTTAGTAGTGAAGAGCTATCCTGTTTACATATGTGGAAGCTGTGGTATGCTAACTTCTGTTTACGTATCTATCTCAACCATCTTTGGTTGTGATAACTTGCAGTTATGTTCCTACAATGTGAGTTTTTTATATATAATTCCTGATTGCCTTATATTTAAATTAAAGTCAAGCAGTTTAGTAAGACTTGTTTTCTCCTGGAAAGGGAGTGGTAATACCACTGTATAGAATATTTTGGGGCAGAAAAGGTACTATACAGTTTAATAGGAAATCATGCTTCAGTAAGTAATTGCTAGAAGTTTCACGTTTCTGTTACAGTAGCTTGAGCTGTGGTTTCAGGAGGACTGTTTTAGGGAGACAATGTGTGAAGAGTTGAATGACAAAACCACAGAGTTAATAACGGAGTTGTCAGTCTCAGAAATATTATTGTTTGTTTACAAGCAATTTGTGGAATATTTATTGTCACTTTATATACTGGAAATAGCAGTGGTGATGGGTTGGTTTTAAAGTACAAGGCAAGTTAGCACAATAAAGTGCTCAAAGTCCTATGCAAGCTACTATTTAAAAGGTACCAGTGTGTAGAATCTTTGAACCCAGATTTTAAAACACATTGCAAACTCCACGTTTTTTCTGTGCTTGGTTTGTGTGCACCACCATCTGTTCTCTGTTTTTTCTTGTAGCACAACACTTAAATATGGAGTACAGCAGAACTGTATAAATATTCATATTGAGGATACCAACTTTATTACATGTGAAAAGCCAGTTTCCTGGTTTTATTATAGCTTGTAGACAAAAGTGCATGTTCCCACTCATCCAGAATGGGGACACCTCTCTCATCTGTCATAGACTTGAAGTAAGATGAGAAGGAGATTCTGGTCTCTAGATTAGTATAAGCAATTTGCAACTAATGGGCAAATCAGGAAATAAAAAAAAAACCACATGTGTTTGAATAACTTGTACATTAGTAGGTACCAGTGAATCATTTCATGAAAGAACTAAACTAGTTTAGAAGTTTAGAGCTTTATTTATTTGTTTAGAACTAGTAAGATTTAATATATTAGATCTTAGACTGCAGTATAAAATAAATTCCTTCTTACCGAAATAAAAATTAAAAAACCCACTATCTTTATAGAAAATTTAGTAAACCAAATGAATACTCACCTACCTGATTTTTTTTCATTCTTTCAGGACATTTTTTGGTCAGGGTTTTCTGAATCTTTAGATGTTTTTTGCAGCCCATCATCTCGAAACTGCAAGACAAATTCTCAAGTCTTTTCACATTGTTTTCTGTTGTTAAGCAAAAATATGTTCTTCACCGGTTTTCTGTTGCCATTCTTCTTATGCCTTGGATATGCATGTGGTATGCACCCTTATGCAAGTAGGATCATTTCCACAAGAAAGTGACAGTGACCGAGAGTGTTATCTTTATTTGTATTACAGTATTGCTTTCTTCCTGTGCAGCAATGGACAGAGTCCCCTCATCCCATCCGGTAACCCCTCTGCCAGCAGTTACCTGTATCCTCTCGGGACCCTGCTCAAGCATCCTTGGTAGGAAAGGGTGCTATGTGTTCTGAACTAAAGGATTTCAAAAAGTTCCTCAATCCCAGCATATACTTTTTTTTCTGTTTCAGTTGCTGTGCTTGCTTGCGTTATGACCCTTCAGTTTTGAGAAGAGCCATGTTCAGATCACGAGTGGCTTTCCACTTGTTACCTGCAATCGTACTGTTAGAGCTTGCAGAAATTTGCTGATGTATTGTCCTGGAAAGTCAGATCTGGCCTCTGTCAGATGGTCTTCCTTGTAACAATTCTCAGTACTTTTAAGTCCTCAACAGTTTAATTGTGTGTAAATTATCAATTTACTTTGGACCTTTAAGGTGTTTTGCTGGACTTAGTACTTTTACAATTAGTTTAGAGCATATCCTTACCAAGAGGTCACACTTCTTGGTTACTGGGGTTGGATGGTAATATCTAACCCGTTAATTTTCTGACTCTCTTAGTTTTCTGATTTGTCAGGCAAACAGTGTTTGCTTTGTTTTATCTTTGCAGACTTTTGATGTATTTAGCATATAAATTACTCTGTCTTGACAAATGTTCTAATGCTGTTTGAAGTTTCTGTAAGTTGAGTGAAATTTCAGTGTAAATTTAGCTTGTTATCTTAATTTTTTTTAGCTAATAGCAGTTATCTGTTTCATTCTTCTGTGACTACTCTAAAGCTTCATAAGCAAAAATAATATGAGATAAAATAATGTGAGCTAAAATAATAAACTTTATCTAGTATTGCTCAGGATACCAGTACTTCGGAGATGGTGGTGGCATGGTGGTGTAGAGTGAAATTTTAAATTTAGAATACTTGTAGTGGAGGAGTTTATTAATGTTTCAGGATTTTGGATAGAGTTTTTTTTAATATGAACATTAAATTAACATTCAAAGCATAATTCCCCTTTATTTTGAATAACAATGAGAAAACTGTATGGAGTTACAGTACTATTTTACTTCGTTAACTTGATTGTTATGGGTGGAAAGACTTGGTTTTATATGCTTCATATTCTACCCAGTAGACAGTGATAATCCATTGTATTGTTTCTGAGATAAGGGCAAACTCCTGCATCTATCAGACTTCAGGCAGTTTTATGTTAGGTACCCTAGGCGGTTTTCTTAGAACTCGTTCCTTTACCTTTTACTCGGCGTTTGCTCACTTTCACTGTGACTGACATAGTGTGTCACTCTTCCTTTCTGCCACCACCAATCATCTTTGTGCTCATCATCTAGCAACTGCTTTGTACTTGTCTTACGAGACTGCCAGCTGAGACATCAGGTAGAGCTCTGTATCTGTAAAAGAAAAATTCAGCACCTCTGGGATCAGTAAGAGCACTTGGAAAATCAGTGGGCTAGTCAACATCAGACCAATTAATACTTATGCTTGTGGTATGCTGTGGTATATTTAAGGATACTTCTTTTCATGATATCAGATAAGGTCCCTGCATTTCCTTTTGTTAGTCAAAAGAACTAGAGCATACACTACGTATTTAATGTTAAAAGAATTAATATATTGTATTGCTTCTAGAATGTTAGATGTATTACAGGACACATCTACTCTGTGTTTCAGACCCTCTGTAACTGTATCTGACACACCAGAAAAAATTCACTTCACCACATGCATGTCAGTCTTTCTTGGGAATCAAGGAGATACATCACTAAAGCACAAGCAGTTAATTAGTCTGAGAGGTACAAGACAGGAACATGGACTTTTTCATAGCATTACACACTTAGCAGCAGCAGCTAGGTCTGATAACAAAACCAGGAGACCAGTTGTTGATTGTTGCTATTGAAACCTTTTTTTTTTTGTTGCCCAGAAAATGGTGCACCTAGTTATTCTGCTTTAGGATATCATCTCTGAAGAATTATTGACTCTACATGTATCAAAAGGTTTGATTCTTTGAGGTGTGTAATGCAGCACTGAACATACTATTTTTTTATTTAATCCTTAAAAACAGGTAATCTGGGATTTGTGCAGTTTTTGCAACTAAATGCATGCCTATCTATACACATATCTGTGACCATTGTCTTTAGAGTATTTAAAAGACTGACAAGCCAGGTGAGTTTCAAATCTCAGAACAACACTGGATTGACATTAATTAACAATACACACTGCTAATAATTAATTGTTACACATTATCCATTATAGTCACTCCATATAGAATACAATTAGTGATTTAAAAGTTTATCTGCAATCACCTGTGATTCTGCTACACCAGGGAGTTGATGCCATAAGGTTAGCACTGATGGCTCTGATCGTTGATGGTCTTAGCTGTGGAGATCAATGTTACGAGGCCTGAGAGCTCTCAGTGAGGGAACTGCTGTGGGCTATTGCTTTATTACCTGCCTTTCTAGTTTCATTGTTTTATGTTCCTCAGCCTCCTTCCAAGAGGAAAATAGGGAGAGTCTATCTGCTTCTGACGTAGCTCATCTGAATTTTTTTGCATTAGGACTCATTCTGGTTTTGTCGGTCAGAGTTCTGCAGGATTGTTCTGGTTGAACCAAATACCTTTCTGCAGGATTATTTTGGTTTTACTACGTATCTTTCCTGCCTGCTTTCATCCTTGGTTCTCACCTTGCATATTTTGCTATGTGCATGCTTTCCTGGGGTGTTTTTTTCCCTATTTGTCTTTTTGTGGTTGCATATTATTTATACTTAGTGGCATTACAGTGTTAACAAAAGCTTATGGACAGTCACCTGTTATGCAAGTTTCCATGCCTTGATTCAAGGGAAGCTGTGGTGGGTTAGCCTTAGCTGGCTGCCAGGTACCCACCAAGCCACTCTGTTAATGGCCTCTCCTTGACAGGAGGGTGGAGACAATACAATGAAAAAGCTCGTGGATTCACATAACGACAGGGAAACCACTTATGAATTACTGTTATGGGCAAAACACACTCAACTTGGGGAAATTAATGTAATTTCTTGCCAATTAATAGCAGAGTAGGATAGTGAGAAATAAAAATAAAACCAAAACCACCTCTTCCCCATCCTCCTTCTTCCCAGGCTCAACTTCACTCTTAATTATTCTTCTTCCTCCCGCTCCCCAAGCAACATACAGGGAAGAATAGGGGCTTGTGGTCAGTTCATGACTGTTTGTCTCTACCACACTTCCCTACCCACACTGTTCCAGTGCTCCAGCTTGGGGTTTCTCCCACAGGATATAGTGTGGATATCTGCTCCGACATGGGCCTTTGTGAGGGACAACCTGCTTCACCATGGTCTTCTTCATGGGCTGCAGGGGAATCTCTGCCCCAGTGCCTGGAGCATCTTCTCCTCCTCCTTCTGCACTCACCTGGATGTCTGCAAGACTGTTTCTCTTACATTTTTCTCACTCCTCTCTCACAGCTGCTGTACAGAATTTTTTACTCTTTCTTAAATACATTGCCGCAGAGGTGCCACAGCCGTCACTGACTGGCTCATCTTTAGCCAGTGGTGGGCCTCTTTTGGAGCCAGCTGGACCTGGCTCTGCCAACATGGGAGTAGATTCTGCCCTCTTCTCACAGAAGCCACCCCTGCAGCCCCCTCCACTGCAAAAAACTTGCTACATAAACCCAATACAGAAGTACATGTCAAATATATCTTGCTTAATCTGCTTCTGCTTCGGGGGTGTAGAATTCTTATCTGAGAAGATACCTACTCGGGACTTGAAACAGAAAGTCGCTATTAGCTAATAACTGAACATTACATCAGAAACCAGTGAGCTGACAGACATGATTCGTTTCCATTGTCCTCAACTCAGACAGGAAACGTGAAGAGGAGTGGGAGCAGGTATACGTACTGTGGTCCGCACAGTCTTCATTTTACTTACGTGGAGACCTGCTGAAATTCACTTTTTTTATGTGTCTGTATTAAAATTAAAAAAAAAAAATATAGCAGTATAAATTTGTCTACATATTTTTACCCTGCAGAAAAACGGTTACAAGATTAATTCGTAAGTATCTGCTGTATTTTGTGAGCAATGCTTGAAGCACCTACATTCTGGTTCATTTCTATTTGTAATTAGAACATTTCAGCCTGAAGAAGAGAAGGCTGCGAGGGGACCTAATAAATGCTTATAAATATCTGAAGGGTGGGTGTCAGGAGGATGGGGCCAAGCTCTTTTCAGTGGTGCCCA
>Ga0065711_1033973_pt1 | contig 24491 bp, 18 predicted proteins | sample Hoacrofraction12_FD_59098 | JGI IMG/M metagenome (GOLD analysis project Ga0065711, IMG submission 59098) | Hoatzin crop microbial communities from Cojedes, Venezuela - Epithelial fraction 12 v2 (version 2) | ecosystem: Host-associated > Birds > Digestive system > Esophagus > Crop | place...
CTGCAGCGCCACCGCGAGGCCGCGCCGCCGCAGCGCAGCCCGGGGGAGCGCAGCCCCACGCCGGGGCCGGTTCAAGCCGCGGTCACCGCCCGGGACTGCGGGCAGGGGAGAGGATGGGGCTCGCCCTCCTCCTGACCTCCCGCCACCCGGGGCCCTCACGTAGCCATGGATACGGAAATAAAGCCCCCGAACTCGGGAAGGTCGCAAAGTGCCGGCGCTGCTAAGCACTGTGCGTGCAGCGAGCAGGGGGAGGGACGGGCAGCGGCGCAGGCTGAAGCTGAGAAAGCCGCCGAGATGACAGAAACCTGTTGCAAGACACCTTGCGCGGCTCCGCGGGGCTCATTTTAGGTGGCACCGCTGATAGGGACGCTTTGCTCCTCGAGAAGAGCCACCGTGTTGAATTTTTAACCCTTGTGCAGTAAACTGGCTGTTTGGGGGGAAGCCCTGCCTAATTTCAGTCATTCTGCGTGAAGATGAACAGGGGCAAGAAAATCGTAGCCACACAGCTTTGACTTTGCAGCCTCCCCAGCCTGCCGAGCGTGGCCCGAGCCCCAGGACGTCCCCACAGCTTTGGGCTTGGAGCACATCTTTGCTCCTGGCTCCATCCCTCGTGCCTCCGGTGAAGGCAACACGAGGCAAGTGCTGCTCACCAGGGCCTCCGACAGCCTCTGCTCTGCGGTCGGCCCCCCAACAGCTCCTGGCTCTCAACTAATTCAACTTCTGGTTCCTCAGCAGACACCATCAACTTCAGAAATCAGGTGTTTAGCAACAGAAATAGCACAGCATGTTCCGTTCTGTGTGCACAATAGCACCAAAGTGCCAGCATGAGTATCCCACGCCCCATTTTACGACGGATGGAGCCTTGCCTGGAGCAGGCTTTCCGCGGGCTGGGCCGAGCAGCCCCCGCGGAGGGCGCACGGGGCAGCACGGGTGGGCAGCGGGGCTGGTGCCTGGCAGCACGCGGCTGCAGCCTGGCCTGCGGCACACACAGGTGAAAATGAGATAAGATTTTTTCTCAAAGCTATCTGTAGCATCAAAACTCTTTTGCGGTCTTATCACTGACGCGAGACCAAATCGTGGACCCAGTAATATCAGACAAAAACTCCTTAAATTGAACAGGGAGCTCTGCTTTCCTGCAAAGGAGTAACTTTGATATAACAAAAACGACCAAGTGAACAGAAAAGAGACAAATGAGAGGAAAGGGTAGGGTCTGAATTAAACAGAAAAAAAAAAAGTAAATCACATCACTAATTGACTCAATTCCTGGATTATAAAGCCAGAAGGCACCACTGAGATCACTCCTCCTGACCTGCAAACTCATGCAGTCTAGAAGACTTCCCGGAATTAATCCATGCTTTGAGACTAAGAGCTGTGGCTGAACTAGACGGCAACTTTCAGAAACATATCCTGTCTTCAAGTAGTATAACCTAAGAAGAATCTGCTGAAATCCTCATTACTTTGTGCAAATGGCTGACTATCTAGCAGGCAGAACTTTCTGTCAAGCGACTCTTCAACATAAAGTTTGTGTTGCGACTGCTTGTTAAACTAAACTCCTTGGATAAACTAACAACGAAGCCTGAGATCTTCTCACTCCAAGGCACGCTTTCTATCCTTTGAGCATGTTCATAGCTCTTCTCAGAACCCTTTTAAACCTGCCTATTTCTGTGAGGTCAATACCAGACCTGGAAGTGGTGATCGCACCAGCGTCAGCTGCACAGACAGCATGGCCCTCGGCAGCCTCTGGCAGGACCTCCACAGCTTGTGTTGACCCCATAGCTGACAAACTGCCTGTTCTTCAAGCATGTATTCCCTATGATTCAGAGGTCCTGCTCCTCAGCGCAGAAGCGCCCACCCATTCTTCAAGTGTGACTTTCATTTGGCTTTAAGTGCTTTCTGTGCTATTGGGCCCAGTTTATGGAGTAGCAAATCGATACAGAGCGATGTGGATCACTGTATTCCTGGCTTTCCACAACTGCTGGGCTAGTTGCAAACTTTCCAAGTAGCAAGGTTTTCCACCATGCAACTGATCATCCCCCCCAACAACAACAACCACCACCCCACACATAAGATCAAAAACTGGACAGGTCAGGACGCTACCATTAAATGCCACTGACAATAATACATTGTAGTTTTCACCAGTAAACCCTGAAGTGTTTTTAGAAAGGGGTTGGATTCAGTATGGATATTTTACAAACCAGGAATATAAAGCACCGAAGCTGACTGACATCCCTGGGGTTACACCGTAAGGTGGTGGCAGAGTCAGTGACAAGACCTGAGACTCCGGAGTTTAATGGAGCACCAAATCCACCAGCCGCGCTTCCAACTTCATAGCTCCCTACCAGATGGGCAATTTTTAATCCATTCAATATGCACCATATATTAATTTCCCAATATTAATTTGGAATCAGTCATTAATTTGGAATTGGCTTACTTTCAGCAATCAAAATATCACACTGCAGAAAGACAAAATCCATACAGCAGTCTACCACCCCAACCTTGCTACTTCTACCAAACCAACTTGCAATCCTGTCAAAAAATCACATTAAATTTGACAGGATTTGCTTTTACAAACATATATTGATTGGCATTAATTATGTTTTCCACCATTAATTCTTTATGAAATGAGTCTGAGCTATTATTTTCCCCAGACAGAAGGAAGTCTGGTAATTATTTAGGTCACAAGATTCCCTTACTTCCAGCTTTCTGAAAGTTCATCGTCCAAAACTTAATAAAAGCCGCACTTAATTGAAGCCTCTACTTTTGCCTATTTCTTAAAATGCTTTGACTATTAACGTATTTCTCCATTTCCTGAAGGGTACAGGCCCAGCTACCGTCTTGTGCCTCGGAGGAGAGCCCAGCTTACAGGCTGCATGCCCAGATGGGGAAGGCGACTGCACGATGTGGAACAGTTACAGAGACGTATGAGCTGGTGCAAGGAAATGGGACAGGTGAAGTATATGAAGATTGATGTATGACATTTCTAACCATACCTTTTACCATTTGAACATCCAGGATAGTTCAGATGCACACGTGTAATAGGCTAGATTGCCCGCAGTGAAACGTACCTCCAAACTTTGAAGGGATGCATTGGCAGACAGGACATGAGCCAGATGAGTCATTAGAAAGGACCACACTGACAGTGGCACATGCCACCCACCCATGGTCTAAGAGCAAATTCTTGTCTGGGCTTCAGTTGACACAGGTATTGCTGCAGTCACCAAGTGAATGACAGCCTTTTAGTGGTGAAATGCAGCGAGTGCTGTTCTGCCTTTTTCCCTGCAACGCTAGACAGCAAAACCACCTCGGCTACCGTGCTGACGATCTCGTGTCAGGCACTGACACCCTCCAGTCCTAAGTACGGATGTCTTCCCCTGCTCTGAAACCTGCTGCTGGCCATGCTTTCTGCTCCGAGCACTCCTCCTCTGGCCTGGGGAGGCAGGAGCTGCACGCCATTTCTTTTAACACCAATCAAGGTCTCCAGCAATACAGTCTCCTTAAAAGGTGCAGAAGTTTTACAACAGAAGGACATAAGAAGAAACTATTAATCTTCCTTTCATCACTGTGGCTTTTAGGGTGAAATCCTCAGGCAGAATCGAGTTTACACCAAGCAAAAAAATAATAGGAAAAAGGTAATACAAGGATATTTAATTTGAACTAGGGTGAACCTACAAATTAAAGGAAAGATACAGCTTTGAGCCAAACTATTCTGTTTGTCCATCAAATAGCTTAAAGAAACGAATAACGCTGTCACCAGAAATGACAGTTTCCTCAAGCTGTTCCCAAGGGAAGTGCTGGACCCTGCCAGAGGTCTGGAGCATGCACCCACTGCGCCGGAGAGCTGTGTGCCAGCACTGCAAGTGCTGAGAATCCCACAAGGTCCAGTGCAGCTTGCCCAAACTGGTCCCCCCTGGGCTGCACAGCTTCCCAACGAGCTGGGATGCTAGTGGCTCTTCCTCCACTCACATGTTTTCCCCTATTCCTAGGGACAGTGCAGAAGACGACTTTCATTGCTCCCCCCTTTCACTTTTGACTTTTTTATTTTTCCTTACTCTCTTATCTACTCCCAGATAAGATCACTGGCCCCTTTGGAGTGATTTTGGATTGTGTCTTATACCAGGTAGCTGCAAGGATGCAGTTGGAAAGTTAGTCGATAGAACTGTTCTTTGCTTGTGATGTTAATTTCAGTTCTACAAACTTTCTCTTGAGTCGCCCAGGGACACAGCGGATAACTCTTAAGAGCCTCATGCCTCGTTTTACCTCTTAGTAATGTTGGAAGCATATCTTTTAGGAGCATTATGAGAATTAATTAGTGCATGTTTCCAAAACTGTTAGGCAAGTGCATACATTACTATTCTCTTCATGCAATCTATTTCCTTATTAGGTGCTCTATTGAGCCAGAAGCAGGATTCCTCTGTGGCATCCGAGAGGATGTGTTGGAGGCAGCGGATCAATTACTTGCTACGATTCAAAAGCCATAAGGCTCCTTGGATGGCTCCTGCAACACCAACTCTTTCTGCAAGCGGGGACTCAGTGCCCACGTACAGCAGCTGACACGCAGTGCTGATATCCCACTTAGTAAATATCAGACAGACTGACAGCCCAGCATCAGAGCGATGCTGAGATGGCCCTGGCAGCTGCCTGGCCTGAAAGGGAGACACGTTTCTGTGTGTTCCTGCACATTTGCTGCTAACAGTCGTGGTCAAGCCCAGGATTGTGAGGTTTCTACCCATTAGTCGACTATGAAAGCAAAAGGGATTTTTGTAACAACAGCAAATTTCTTATCCACCATCTAAGTTTTCTTTGTCTTTCTGCACTATCCAAACTATTTCTCCTTAAAACACCTTAAAATCAGCATTTGGTCCTGCAAAAAGCATTACACAGACTCTGAGCCGTTGACAATTACAATTCTAGTGATGGTTTACCTGCTTTTTTGGGCAAATGAACAAATTGCACTTTGGTTTCCAATACTATCATACTTAGTCTGCTCTTGATTGAATGCAGGATGCGTAGTTACATTAAGAATTAATATCCAGTTTTAATATGTTTTCCAGGGTCCTCCACAAGACAACTTTTTCCTTTGGCAACCTCAACGCCCATAAAACCCAGACACATGCTCGTTTCACAGCCATAATCTTTCCTTGAAAATGTGAAACGTTATTTCTTCTGAGATTGTGTGTTAGCTAAAGGAAATGTGCTATGCACTTGGGGATTGATTAACTTGAAATGTAAAAAGAAAGGGGGGTTCTCCTCCTTAGGATTTTTTTTACTTTTCAGTAGAAAAATCAGGCTCCAAACATCCAGCTGAAAACCTGATTTGAAACAGAAATTCCAACTCAGAAGTATTCTGCGATGACTCACGAGAACAATAGTTTACTGCCTATTGCTTCCAGTTCCCTTCTAATGGCCAGTTTCCACATGTGGACCACCAGGACTGGGATCAGAGTTGCCTTCTTTTGGGAGTATTTTCATTATTGGCAGGACATTTGATAGCACCAGATCCACGAACTGAATCAAGAGGAGAAAGAGTGGGAAGTAGAATAAATTGCTGTATGGGGAAAGGAAGACTGAGAGGTCCTGGCATGGCAAAGGAATCAAAATCACCTCTCTGGATATGTTTGGTAGATCTGTGAGAAGTCCTGGTCTTGAGATGCACTCTGTAGGAGAGGGAATTAAACATCACATCAAAAAATACAAATCAAAACCCCACTATAATGCATTTATTTCCTGAATCTCGTGTTCTGAGAGTCAGTTTCTTAATTTGCAGGGACCTGACTCATGATACTGGGTTTCTTGAGGTTGGCAATGACACAGATGCATCTAAATCTCCTTCCTCCCTACCTAGCTCAGCTATCAAAAGGAGGCCCTGGAGGACAACAGTCACAGCAACCCAAACAGCAGCTCTTACAAGCATCTTCAAGAGCACTTCTGAATTGTGACGTTTCAGTTCTGCAGTTTTGGGCAGTCTAAATTATTCTTTGGAAGTGGATCTTTGGTAAAAAAAAAACCAACAAACCACTGTTTGGGAAAAAAACAACAAAAAACAACAAAACCTTCCATAAATCAGTTAAAGTAGCACTTTTTCAATCAGCCAAAATAAAAAGTAACATTAACATTTGCCTTCAACTTCAAGGACCTCACTACATCTGCTCAATTCAGAAAGTGTAGGTGAAGAGAGATGACCAACTTCTCCGTCTCACTTGACAGTCACTAAATGGTCTGATAAACCAGGCAAAGTCTCTGATTTTGCTACGACTGGGCTTGTAGGTCACACGACTACTTTTCTTTGCCATACAATCTATGATATTAATTCAAATCCAGTATTTCTGTATCTAGTTAACAATGAGATATGGTAGCATTTGCCTGCCTGCTCTGAAAATGAGGAAGTGACTACACCACCTAGCCATTACCCATTCAGCTTGCCTTATAGAAAATGCTCAAACATCATACAACATAGCTTCGTTGAAAGGCAATATGCAAAGACGGCATCATCAGAGACGGTGGCTGAGAACACCAGACACAGCGCATGCCAGGCAACCAGCTTTGTCCAGGAGCCTTTTACCAGCCTGGAATGTCCATGGCTGTGCCGGGGAGGTGCTCCGATCCCGGCACTGGCACAGCGCTGGCCAGCACGGGAGCCTGCGAGCAGCCTGCGAGCAGCCAGCCCCAGGCATGGCACCACCAGCCTCTTCGCCTGCGGTGAGCAATGAGGCATGGGGAGAGATCCCAGATATGCGGGAACTGCCACCCCAAGGTCAGCATCAATGCTTCTTTAATGCTTCCAAGGCTACCTTAGCACGCACGCACGCACACAAACACAAGAAGAGACAGGAAAAGTCCTTTTGGATTGACGCCTTTTACTCCATGTTTTGTCTCGAATTTTTACCACTTAAAAAATGTTTCCAGTGGCTCCCTGGGCCCGTCCTCAGAGGTGGGACCTTCACAGTGCCTGTCCTGGCTCCTGTGCTGATCTTGGCCAACTGTCCCAATGCCATCGTTCATCTCCATAAGGACTCTTGGCACGTGGACTCCTGTCTACTTGAAATAAGGGGGGTACCTCACAAACTCCTTTCACAGGAAGAACTTGTTCACATGAGGAATCACAAAAGCTGCAAATTCTTTCCTACCAGCTGCTTCCAAAAGTGAAGTTGATGATTTGGAAACCAAAAGCTCCCTTACCATATCCTACAGTGAATTACTCCTCTTCCCTACACAACAGTAGTCTGAACCTGTGCAAGATCTGTAAATACGGCATTTTTCCTTGTCTCCTCCCTTGTCACTTGAAATCACATGAAGTTTGGGGTTTTATCACAATATCACTGTCTTTTGAAAACAGACCCATCACTGTTATTTCTGTTTTGGATATTTTGCTCCTTTTGGTATGTGGAATTTGTTACAATTGTTTATTACTTCTACAAAATGTCTCATATTATGAAGAACAATTCTTACGTATTTCATGCCATTAAATTAACCACTGAAAATATTTACATACGTCTGGCAAGAAACTTTTGTGAACAGATTCCAGTTAAGTCCGAGTTAAAAGAACTTTATGTGCAATAAAGTCCTCAAAAATATTAAAAATCGTAGTTAAAGCATTCTCATAAAATGCGAACTGAGAAAAGACAAGTTTAATTCTCAAAAGCTCCATTATTGAAACAAAAATTAATATTTGTACTGTTTCTAAATTGGAATAAAATTGCAAGGATGCAAACACTATCCTATATCATAATCTATAAAACAGTCACAAATGTTAAATCAACTGTAAAAATGATTTCAAATCTACATGACTAATTTTATTAAACTGATTTAAAATCATGTTTGGGCTACCTTCATTTATTAACTGTATTTCAGACAACACTGTATTTATAATGGATTTGCATGAATACAGATATATATGAAAACAAAACTGCCTGTTAAAAGGGACAAGATCTTTCCTCTTCTGTGCATGTTTTCTTAGCGCATGCTTGTGGTAAACAGAAACAAATTAAAGATGCGGAGGCCTTGTTAGGTTCTGCAGTCAATTCTCTGCAATTTTACAGTTGTTCTCTTCAGTTTGCTTATTCATAACAAAATGATTTTTGTTCTTTGTTCCAAGCTTAAAAAGCACTTCACAAATATTAATTAATATCTGTAAAACTGTAGCCACTTCTAGTATCATTCTGGCTTCTTGCAGATGGGAGAACTGTGGGCTGTGGCCTTCCATTTAGCTCTAGCATAGATCCAACTACATCAACAAAGCTATTTCTGGTTTATTTCGGTAAAGACAATTAGAATCAGCAGCTGATCTCGAGACAGACAAGAAGGGGTTATAGGAAAATTTTAGGGAGTTCACGAGTTGTTGCTGGCTTTCCAATTATTATTTTAATGTCTTGGGAGTTAATCCTATCGCACACTCTTTGCTGAGCACCCAGCCTCAGGAGCCGGCAGTGTGCTGATGTGGTCCATCACCCCAGGGATGGGCATCATTACAGCGAGTCAGTGGCAGGACAGGGAGCAGTTACAGGAGTCCCACGTTCCTGATGTACAAAACTACCATGGCAAACTTCTAAAAAACAACAGGAATCATTTTAATAACAAAATGTACCTTGAAACTTTACAGATGGGAGAGAGTTACAATATAAATGCCCTTCACATTCAGATTAGAATAAAACATAGGCAAAGATAGGCTTCTCCAGCCTAAGAAATAAAGCATATACTTCACTGTGTTTTTTCTATTTCTAAAAAAATATACAAAACAGAGAAAAAGCTGTGGTGCTTTGCAGCCTGATGATAGGCACACACACAATGCACACAATATTCTGTGAGTCAGGGTCTGTCCTCCCTGTGAGCTACTGGTGTCTCGGCTGGGTGGTGGCACCATGAGGTGACACTGCTCCCTGCTTAATGCTGGCAGCTGAGAGCTGCTGCTGCTGAAATCAGCAGAAAGTTTCTACGTGTTTATCAAGGAAAGAGATGCAAAGTCCTCTCTCTCTTCCTTCCAAACATCACAAATAATGATTCCATGGGAAAAGGGAAAATAAGAATGTCAGACTCTCCACAGGGCAAGATATCTGTGTGTTTGTGTTTTTTCTCCCTTTAGTGTATCCCCAATTTGAAGTGTATGTCCCTTCACAAAGAAAACAATTTCTTGCTGTCATACCATGAGACATTACAAAAACATTAGGGATAATTCATGTGCAATTTGAAACAGAACCCACAGAGCAACTGGTGGCATAATGACAGCACAGCACTCTGTGACACCACGGGTCTAGGGACAGTCTTTCAGCCCCAGCAGCCCCCAGAGAGGGGTGTGGAGACATCACGTTCGCTGCCGAGGAGGGGAATGCTGCAATATTTGCCTTTTTTGCTGCGTGACAAATTACCAGTAGCCCTTGAAGGCACCGAGCTGAAGCCCTTACACCAGCAGGGCTGGCGGTCAGTGTCCGAGCCCCCCCACCTCTCCCAGGCTGTCCCACATGGAGCCATGCTGGGCAGAGGATGGAAGTCGCCTCCTTTTGCAGCAGGGCTTGGCTTTGACAGTGGGAAAGTGCTGCTGAGACGCTTCATCCTCACCATCTCTCTGCCGACAGCATGGGGACAAGCAGGCAGGAATCACCATCCTGTGCCCCATCCGAGGGGATTATTGCCTCTGTCCTCTGTAGGGACACCATCGGCCCCAGCTGGTCCCAGAGAGGGGGCAAGGAGCCAGCCGAGGGGTAGCAGCGGGGTTGGGTGTTGGTCGAGGTTCAGGACCGCAGCCCTAAACTGGAGCCTAAGCATCAGGGCTAATGTTCCCCCTTTGCTCTACCCTTCCTTTCCCCTGGCTGCTGTGATTGCACTTTCTACTGTGAGCTCTCCCAGGAAGACACACTCATGCTCGACACAGAGGCATGAATCACCTCCAGCAAAACAAATTTTCTAGAGTTTTGGCTGAATAAACCCATTTATGTGAAACACTGCTGGACCTGTCTATGCCTTACTGGAGGACAAAAAGCCCAGCATCACATCTGTCCTCTTAAATCTGCGGATTTCAGCAATCGTTTCTTTCAAGCGTTATCTCTTCACCAGCATGTAGTGACCTTAGACACAAGGAACAATCAGTAGGATTCATGCAGATAAATATTCTAATGCACTTTATCTTAGAGATGCTGAAAAACTGTTTGCAAGACAGACACAGTTACTGCTCCTTCAAGACTCTGTATGACCTTTAACATCATTTTCCCCAAAAGTTAATTTCTGTGATTAATGGAATATACTAAAACCCATAAATCTGATCATTTGAACGATTCAAATTAGGAATTATTGACAGCTGATAGAACAGAAGTGCAGAGATGAGGCAGATTTTCTCATCTGTCCATCTAAATGTTGGAATATGTATTGATTAAAATATGACATGGTATAGAACCCACCATAAATCTAAATTCTATTAGATTAACACAGGCATTCAATTAACATAAAATGACAACCTAAGAGAAAAGCCTTGAATGTCAGCCTATCTCAGTTTGTAATATTTTAACCCACCTATCTGGGCAAGTTTTGAGGTAAACAGCGATGTGTGCCTGGTTTCACCTTGGCTCACTACCCACAGCTATAAACTGAACCCTCTGGTGAATATAGACCCAGTGCGCTGAGGTTGCTGTCTGAATTTCCACTTGAAAATCCTCAAATATTCAAGCTGAGCATAGAATACAAAATTGTACCCATGACAATAAGGCCACCATTTTCAAAAATGACCTGTTTAGTGTGTTCGTTATGCACGTATCCTCTGGGCCTAGAAAGGCCCTTCTATTTGAAATCACTGCAGCAATTATTCCTTCCACCAAGAAGCAGAAATATCACTAGAAACAACAAGAACATTAACAGTGGAGTGAACTTTCCAGATAGAAACCATGAAAAAAACACTCACACAAAACAGAAAAGCCCCTCTCTAAGCAGTGACTCCAAGGCAACTCTCAGCCCTTACATGGGTTACTCAGTAAGGTCCAGCTGCAGAAACCTCTGGACTCTACAAGTGAGATATTATTCCACTGGATATATAAAAATCCTCTAAGGAAGTTCAAAATTTCCTTTGTACAGCCTAGACCAAAGTATGCTGCCTAAAGCGCCTAGAAGAGATAGCTCTATATAATAAATAAATAAATTTTAGAGCTTTCTGTTACCTACTCAAAATATGGAAACAGGTGAAGTAGTGCAGGAAAACAAATGCCATGCAAACGGCCCAATGCTATGAACACCGAGGAGGCTTGCTTTCATGTTTGCCTGGCACGCTTGCTATCTCCTTTGCACAAGCATCGCACAGCACAAAAACCAATCTTGGTGATAAGGTGCAAGTTCTTGATTTGTGACTGATTAGGTCTGGGAGTCCTCTCACTGGGCAGGTGTGGAAATGCGAGGGGAGCCCTGAGATCTGAGCCAGAATGTCGGAAGAACCAGGGTTCAGGCTTGGTTCTCACAAGTGATGCACATTTGCAGTATCATTTGATTTTAGCTGGAGTTAGAACAGCTCACGCTTAACTCAAGCTCTCAAAAGCTTTCCGTAAGTCTGGAAAACCCTGCCCACACGAAAAACTGTCAGATATTACCTAAATGCCTAGTTTTCATGCCCTGGCTTGGAGCACTTATATATGCAGAAAGGCATGTTCGTCTGCCTGTACAGGCGCAAGGTTTCCCTCGAGCTGCGGAGAGCCTGACATGAATCCTACAGCCCGTGTCCCCAGCTGCTCCGCTCCGGCAGCGCCATTCCCATCGAGCCTGCAGTTAGGCTGCCTGAGCCCGTCTGTTCCTTTTTCCTTCTGGCCAATTCGTCCTATCAGAGCCACCTTTTGCCAGCCTTATTCTTTCCGGTAATCAATAATTACCTTTCTCTGCTCCCACTGATGGCTTCTGGAAGGGGGAGCCTTATGTCACTGTAGCAATTGAAACCATAATCTGTGCTCTAATGAGTATTTGTCTAGGGTTCACAACTGCAAATGGGAAAGTGTTAACCCAAAGTCCCTGCAGAAGCTGACAGGGAAAGGCTGGCTGTCTGGAGCCATACACTAGTGGTGAATCCTCCCAAGAATGAAATTAGTATGTATTATTAGTCTGTGTATTAGGCTCTCATTTTAAAAGATACTAATTTTCTCTCTTTCTCTCCTTTTCTCCAAAGTACCACTATTTAGGACTATAGATGCATAATTGCTCAGGAAAGCCATTGTCCGTGCTCTCTTAGTATGTCCATTATATTTAATCTGTCCTCAAGCCTCTATTCAAATGCAACTTGCTAATATTTTTATTATAAAATTCCATATTCTCTGTGAAGCTTTCATATTATATTTCCCCCTCAAAGAGAAATTCAAGTTCTCAACCAAGAATGTTGCAAACCAGCAGTATGTGAAACAAGCAAGCTCAAAACACATTTAAAAAAAACATTTGCATGTGGACTTTTTACGTGTTCAAATTTTTTATATTCTTTACTTGTAATAATTTTCAGTAGCTGACTGAAAATTTGTTCTGAACTGACAAATTGGGATTTTTTTGTCACAAGAAATGTGCAGGATTTCAACAATTCTTTCAACTCCAATCCCATTTTTTTCACTCTCAGCAATTCAATGTCACTGGCTTTCTCCACCACACTCAGCAGAGAAAAAAGGTTGTTTAACGGACTGGGATTTCAGATGAAAAAAACAATGTTATTAAAAATTTCCTAATCAACTCTACTGAATGGGACCAACAGCAAAGTGTCCAAAAGGCTGCTCTGGTGCAGGTCAGGGAGCCCGTGAACAGCAGGCTACAGATGTGGCAGAAGAAAGCCTGATGCACCGGCATTGCCAGCCTTGTCCTAGATGCACCTGGTTCCGCCTGTACAAGCAAGATGTGCTGAAGTGCTCAAACTTCTGCATATTGTCACAAATCAAACTAAATCCATCCAGGTTTTTTTTTTCCTCCTTTCTCTTCTATTGTTGTGCTTAAAGGAGGCCAAGAACTGAGTGAGGAGGTAATTAGTATAAATGGAATCTGAATTGTGGCCTCACCCCCAGAAAACAGGGACTTCTTGAGATTAATTGGAAAAGCAAAGAAAATAACCCACTTCAGCTCAAACTGTTTCTGAAGTGCTGTGGTAAGCTCCACATGATATGAATACACAACCTTCATATGATAAATATACAGAACCGAAGCTTTTAATGTGTCAGGACGAGAAAATGCAGATCATCAAGGACTGAAGCACTCAAGGTGTGCAGAGAGCATCCCTGCCTGCACCCTGCCTCTCGCTGCGCTGCGCACGCTAGTGGGTACCGGCCCTGCATGCTGCTGCTGGGATAGATTCTGGGCCCAGCAGCACCAGCAGCAACCCAAAACACCTCCGTCATAGCTGTTCCCAGGGCATGCACCAGCGTGCCCCCACCGCATGGGCCCTGGGAGCTGGGCAGGATGGCAGGATGCAGCACCCAGATCACACAGGGATGTATTTTCCTCTTCTTGCCCATTCCCCAGCAGATCCACTGTTCCCAACTCTCTCCCAAAACATCCTTCCTTCACTGAATGCTATGAAGCACATTGTGATGATTAACACACAATAGTTAGTCCTGTCAAAGGTACCAAATTGTATTGTGGTGAGTAAACTGTGTTACAAAGCAACATAACTGCAGTGAATGGAATAAACAAGTAAACAACTCATTTACTAAAAGTACACTACCCCTTCAGACTGAAAGCCTTCTGTGCAAACCAACAGGATGGACAACAGGCTGAAATAGAAAACAAGTGTGATCTCTTCACAGGGATTTTGGCAGCAGAGCCACGCTGGGGTCACACCGACTCTCCATAAATTGCCAGCTGAAAACTCAGGAGAGTTTTCTCCATTGGAAAGAGAGACAGGCACAGACTAAAATCACAGTCCTAACTTGTCTGAGCAGCTACGCTGCAAGGACTACTAGCAGCCCGGATGCACCCTGCTCTCGTGCCCTCCTCCACAGGGGTGAACCCCTGGCAAGAGAAGCTCTCCCCACAGCTGCAGCCAACGGGTCGATTCAGGTGCCCTGTACCCCAAAGATGAACACACATTATTTCTCACGCTACACTGACATCAGAGCAAAAGGAAAATGCACGCCCAGTACATAATCCTACTTTACGCTGTGTGGAAATGCATCATTACTTTTCACCTAGAAAGAATTGCTGTGAGTTACAGTAATTAGGAGAGAAAGATGGATAGGGAACGACCATGAGATGCTGTATTCTTGCAGCTCTAACAATGCTATGTGTAGCTTTGAATGGGGCACCACTTTGTTGTTAGGTACTAGCTGAGACAGACATACGGGAACTTTCACAGCAAAGATGGCAGAAATAAAATTTTTCACCTGCTGAAGCGGGAAATATTAGTGACAAAGTTACTGTGCATCAGTGACACTCTGTGGCTCTGGAGGCTCCAGGTTACTGCAAAAAATAATGTGAATCTGGAACACTGTCTTGCATTTCACTGATATACTTGAACCTTAAACACAGGACCCGGTGGAAGTCAAAGATACATCAGGGTCACTTTTTTCCTCGTGCTACCTACAAGAAAGCAGCATTAGCATCACTGTCTACAGTGGCACGTAGTGAGGACTGGACCGTGCCCACCTGGGCTGCATCAGCTCACGTATCACCCCTCCATCCTCACTCAGCGCATTGGCTCTGAGGCAAAGGATGCAAATATCCCATATCAGAGAAGGAAAAAGCTTGCTGTAAGAAGAACGTGCCTTTGACTCATTTCTTTGCTGAAAGAGAGGAGTTGAGCAAGTGGAAAGTTGAGCAAGAAGCACAGAGGAAACCCTTCAGACCAGCAACGCTGCAGAAAGGCCAGGTGGCCTTTGGTCACCTGACACAGAGGGGGATCCTGCCACCCCGAGGGGCAGCCGCAAAACCGACCATGGCTCTGAGGGCTCAGCACCAACAGGTCTGGGAAAGGGAATCAAAGAAAACCTGTGGGGTTGCGATGCTAACAAGCACAAATTTTGTGTTTAACACCATACTCCTCCTCTAGAAATGTATAGCAACATACCCTCAAGGTGGGAGGGAAAGCAAGATGAACGGAGAGGGGAAAGCAAGCAAGTGAGCCATAGCACCATGGCCTTGCAGAGCGCCAGAAAGCAAGCTCGTGGGGGAAAGGGGGATGCCAAGGGAAAGAGCATCATCCCTTGTCGAAAGCGACTCTAGGTTTACAAAGACCACCTGAAGCGGAGCTGGCTGGTGCACAGGGATGAACTCAGCTCTTGACGGAAAGATGAGACATCATACTTTGTGTGTAATTCCAAATGCACTAACTTACATCAGTATTGAATTTAATTTGAATAATATTAACGGTTTCTCAAACCCTTCAGAAGAGAAGTAGTTTAGCGTCTGCAACATACACTAATGCTGGAAGAAAAATGACATGCTATTGTGTGTTCAGACATCCATAGTATTTGCTATTTGTTTGGAGTTTTATGGAGTTGGGAAGACAGATGGAAATTTTTTTGTTAAAGCAATGCAAATGAGAGCAACATTACTGGATGCCTTGTAGGAAGTGTCAGTGTGATAGCAAAGCCTCTAGATATGAACTGTAAATTGAAATTAAGCTTTTCCATTGAAGAAACATGAACTACGGCTTGGGAAAAAAACCATCAGTAACTTTCCCAGTGGACTGAGGGCACACTTCATTGCAGTGTTATCTTAATGCAGAGTCTTTGTGATCCCCCAGAGAGTGAACTCTGAGCCTAACATTGCCCCACCGCACCAGCCCGGGAGCTGCCGCGTGCTGCAGGGGCGAAAGGGGCGAGAGGAGGGCAGGACAGAGGAAGGCCGGTAGGAAACACCTGAAGAGGAAGCATCTTCCCACCATCACAGTAGGGAGGAGGGAATGGGACAGCAAAAGCTGCCAGAATTCATTATTTAAGCGCACAGTGTGGTCATTGTCAAGCACAAAACTATCGCTCATCCGAGCTCTTCATGAATAACTTGGGACAAAAAGCCTTCAAGCCATGAGAGTTTCGGGTGCACACTGTGCGAAAGAGATCGCTCCTCAGACTCGTGTAACCGGAGGCTCTCTTTCCTCTCTTCCGGAAAGCTGAACTGACAGCCCAGGCACTTCGCAAATCCCTGGGCCAAACACCCAGGTTCACCCCGATCCAGCTGGAGCAAGGAGAGTCCTTCCCAGCATGGCCATGCCCCTGCGTGTGCATCTTCAGCAACAGGTGAGCTTCCAGTTTTAAGAGACCGCAGGTTAAAAAAAAAAAAAAAAGAAAGAAAGAAAAAAAGAATGAAAGAAAGAAGGAAAGAAGTGTTCCTCCTTCTTGTTTGTGGGTTGTGAGCTCCCTCTTGTGGCTCCCGCAAAATTTCCAGCTATTTACCAGCTCCCCGGAGCCCGTGGCGATGCTGAGCCGGGATGGGCTGCCACTGGAACTGGCACTCCTCCGCTGCCCCCGATGCCACCACTGCAGTTATCTTTTGTCCCAGTAACTTGCTGTTTCACTTCTCAAACTCTGTTAGAACCTTAAATATACGAAATGTACATTCTCAATGTGCACTCCAAGCCCATACCAGCTCAAATGGAAGAGTAAAGGTGAAGGACTCTCCTGCACAGGGAGGCTCTTGGCCAGCCCTGCTGCACCCCACACAGGACCAGGGGCGTGAGGCATGTCCCCTGCCAGCTCCGCTTAGTGCTGAGGGGTCCCTTGGACCCCCTCGCGTCCTGGACGCCCACAGAGGACCACTCCTCTGCCATCCCTCAGGCTCAGGTCAGTGGCAGCACCACTGAGCTCAACAGCCCTGCCTCATGCCTGGATTTCCTCCCAAGCCAGGCCGGCAGCCTTGCAGGGATCTCACCCCTCCTTGGACGCTCCTGTGTCTGGAGCCATATTCCCACAGCTGAAACGGAAACATTCACACTACCACTCTGCCAGGCCCCACGCTTCCCCTCAGTTCGCTGATTTTCTTTCCAAAGTATCTAATCAGGCAGCTTTTCAGGGAGAGGAAACAGGATTGTTTGTAGATGGTTTCCGCCTGCAAGATTTCACACCAGCCCTTCACAAACGGGGTGAGCCTTGCTGTGCGTGGTGGCTGCTGACGCTTTCTCCGCGAGGTGCGCAGCCGCCGGCCTGACAGCTCTCTCCGCTCGCTGCATAAATCCCGGTGCTGCAGCAGCTGCCCCGGCCCTGACCCTCGGACTTCCCCAGTGCAGAGCAGCAGCTCAGCTTGCTGGTAGCATCTTATAGGAACACATGATTTTACATCTAGTGTAATGGCTACAGAGGGGTTTCTAGAACGAAGAAAGATATAAAAAAGCACGACTGAAGTACAGCTGACCCTACAATATTTGTTTTTACACAGGTGCATCACTTGCACCTACAAGTCAAAGGGTTTTGCCCTTGCATCAAAAGAAAGGCAGCTTCACCAGGAAGACAGGGACAGGATGTATCTATAGTTCAACTCCGACTAGCTATTACCACAACACTTACATCTTGAAAATCAGCCAAGTGTCACCAGGAAAGAGAGGAAAACAGAACTATGATATCCATAAACACCTTACAGCACCTACTTCCAGCCTGGTTAAAAGAGGGAGCTTGAAGGCAATAAAATGTCAAAGAAGGCACTTGCTAATCAAATACATTTGAACAGCTCTGCACTGAATGGTGGGGAGGTTTAAACCCCAATATTGTGGTAAAGGCTCCTCTCTTGAACGTACCCTGCTAGAAACTGTTTTGTATAAAGATGAGAGGTGTAAAATGCAGAAGAAAAGTGGAAATGTTGCAAGATGTGCTGCACAAATTATCACTTTTTTGACAAGTGATCATGTTTCTTTTACAAAAACAACAACAAAAATATCTTCATATTACAATCTACAGCTGAGTTTCTTCAAATGCTCGTTGGATGTCGCTCCAAAGGCATATAGCCAGAGAAGCATGCCTTACAAAAAGTAGATATATAATTCTTCTTTCAGACATGGAGCTATTGCTAAATAACAAAAGATGGATGAATGGCTATGAAGAATGTGTGTCTTTCAAAGGGGAAGCTACCAGGCTAAGCAGCTCAGTACATTTGAAATCATGGGAGCCATACCAAAGTCAGAGAGTAACTGCAGTTTCTAAGAAAACCTCTGATATCCTACAGCTAGAATATTATGTGCCCATTCTTACACATCCATCCTAATCACAAAGTACATATGATATGATTTTGTGTGCATCATATGCATTTTGCGTACATTAGCATTCCAAGAGCTCTGCATTGTAATGAAAAGAAGGAATCAAAATGTTCAAGTTGCACAAGAAAGAAAACTTATAAAACTGCCATCTCATGAATGTAATTTATTCGTTTGGAAAGACAAAGGATGAAACATTCCCACAGACCCACAAAGTCTCCACAACCACAGGGCAAGGAAGTACATGAATATGCCAGGCAAGAATTCTGCAATCCCTGGTGCCTCAGCTACACAATGGGGTAAAGAGTCTCCTCAACCTATTGTCTCTTTCTCACTCCTAATTGCAGGGACCTATGAGGAACCCAGAGATATCCTCAAAAGACAACTTCTCGTAGGCAGAGGCACCTCAGATAACCTTCATTCAGTTTTATCCATGGCATGAAATACAATTGCACTTTTCCATTTTATTTCATCGTTTCAACATCAAGTTTTTAAATATCTCTTGGCCTATCTGTTCCTGTGAAAAAACTGAAGACCCCTCTCATTTAGTGTTTTATTTGCAGGTTCTTGAGAGAAGGAGACCTGTAACTTGTAAGCAGTGCCACAGGCATAAATATTCAGAAAAGCAGTGGCCTTAGGCAGGTCATTGCACTGTCAAACACTACAGGTCTGTGTTTAGGAGTAAGATGCCAGCTCCCGGTGACTTATATCTCATGAAACTGAAAGAATGGAGAATAAATTTAGAGATAATAATTGCTACACCCCAGCGATCTTCTGTCATTATTCTCTGCCTACTACTGCGTTACGCTAGAAAAGTGGAGTAAAGTTCCACAAATGATCACAAAGGTAAGTATTTTCAAATGTGTATTAAAAAATCAGAGCTGAAGCAAAGCTGTCCAGATAGCTGGACGTGTGTGTACACGGCACACTGAATCCTGAACATACACAGTCTCAAAAAATAGGACATCTCCCTTGGCAGGAATCAGAAGAAACAGTGCAATAGAACATAGCCATTGATATGGAAATCAGTTTACCTTATCGAGAAACATCTCATTGAAGTGGCTCCTAATTTTTCACCCAGCGCAACTGAACTGCTTTCCACGCCAACAGAGAAACTGGTGGGATATGGGTGCTGACAGGGGCAGCTCGGAGGCTTATTGTGCCCTTAGCGATCAGGAGTCTCCGACAGCGGATGTGGACGTTGTTTGATACTCCCGGCTATCGAGAGCACACCTGGAACAAGGATGTGCTCTGCGTCCCCATGCCACCAACCCTGCCAGAGCTCAACAGTCAATACATGCTCACAGCTCTTCAGGAAAGCTAAAACGGCACAGAAATGGGCAGGGGGCCACAGGCCAGGGCAGGGGGTTGATGCACTTGCAGTGGAGAGAGAAACCAGCTACAATATAGTGAGAAGGAACAATTCAGGAAGTGAATCCCAACTGCGCCTATCTGTAACCGGACACTCAGACTGGCACATGGGCAGAAAACCATGCATTTCTGTTTCTTGAGATGCTGTGATTGTATGATTATCTGAATACAGAATACAAACATCCTAAGAGCTTGAAGAAAAAGGGGTCCAAATACAAACTATTTAGAAATACTTGTATTTTAAAAACTAAATCTGTTTTGCCCCATCTCCTCTCAACAATTCTGGTTACCAGAAACAGGCAAAAATATTTAATGAATGGTGACCTCACTAACAGCAGACACCACTGTGGTCATGGCCATGACTGGGTCACTTTTTGCTCAGAGTAGCATACTTACATCTAGAAAACAAGTTTTTAACCAGTATTTTTAAAATGGCCTGCTTCAAAGAGGAAGGGAATCAAATGCTGCATCCATTAGGGGTGAACAGTAGTGAGCAAAGGCAGTGGGGAGAGATTCTGCTTTCACTGAGCAGCTATCTGGCAGGAATACATGCCCAAGATGTGGGTTACTCTCTCCTCAGCAGAGCAGTGAGTTCAGGCCAGGCCTCCTGCCTCCTGGATGAGTTTTTTAACTGCTCAACTGGCAGATAAAAGGGCTGTCATCTCCTCCTCTGCCTTTCTGGCAGTCTGGCCCTGCATGGCTTTTGTGTTTTGTTGGGGTTTTTTTCTTCTTTTTTTTTTCCCCTCCCTACAATTGCCTCATCTGATACAAAACACAGTAAATTCTATGTTTCATGTTATTAAACAAACCAGAAAAAGAAATACTTTTTGGTAAGGATTGATTTAGGTTGGGTTTTTTTCAGCAAGACAGCCAAACCAAAAAGTCAATTGTTGGCACAGTCATAATGGGGAGAGTACTCTGCACGCAAGCATTGTGGGTTACAGAGCAGAGTGGGCCAATACCACATCCCAGAATTCAATTTCCACTTCCGAATTCGGTGAAAGAAGCGATCCAAAATGATATGCAACTGGATCTGCAGACCTCCAAAAATCCTCTTGCCTCTAAATTTGATCTCAGCTTTACGGCTCAGGTCCCAATCTAGCGCATACCCACATTTGCTACATGAACTTTTGCTCCCTCCCCAACTTGATTAAGAGCAAAGAAAGTAACAGATGGATCCATGCTGTTCCTTTGTAGCAGAGAGATTAATGTTTGCATTGCATCAGACCACTCGTGTTCACACAAGGGAATACTGCTGTTGTCCCTGCAACTGGCACCTGCACTCGCTTGGTCCAGTCGGTGTCTGAGGCAGAAAGGCTATGTAAGGGAATGCAAACAGTGTTTTGGTTTGGTTTTAAGCACACGGAATGTTTTGAAAGCATGACACAGTGTGAAAAATGGCCATGCTTCGAATAGCAAGCTTTGCTGTGCTTTGCCACTCACTGACGGCAGCTCACACCTCTGCTGTACATCACTCTGCTAAAAGGCTGTCACAGAGCGCATCCCAGGGAAGGGTGTCAGTAAACAAACTTGGGGTTTTTTTCTTCTGTGTGCTGAATCCATGGGTAATTTCAACACTTAGACAGCATACGCTCCAAAACCTCCCCAGTAGTGCTGGAAGTCTGCTTCTGCCACTCATCAGAAAAGCCCTACAGACGCAGCCCTGCTCTGCCGCTAGCGCAGGTACCCCCGGCCGCAGGCAGCTCGCCCCGACATGCTGTTTGCCCCGGGCAGCAGAGAGGAGCTGTGCCTTCGTAGTCTATGGCCTGGGTCTGACAAAGCAGTGGCACGACATCAGAGGTGATGAAAGGGACGGTTTTGTATGCGGTATCAGGATTAGGGTGCCAAGCTGCAGGAGCCTGGAAAGTCTCAGCCGCCAGCCCTCCCGCATCCGGACTGAACAGGGCTTTGAGTAACTTACAGCTTAAAAAACTCAGACATAAAAAAATACATTTCAAATTAGGAAGTGGTGTTACTCCCCCTGACTTTCGCTGATTTACCCAACAGTTAGCTCTTCCTTTGCCCCTGTGCAACAGCTGCTGTTTTAACCTGGGTATTATGGTCGGCTTTTGTCCCATGTCCTGGACCTCTGCCTGATTTCAGGCACGGGACATGCGTTCAGAGCAACCACAGCCCGGCAGAGCCACACTGGTGGGGACGGCCCGGGGAGGCTGGACACCAGGGGTGACCCCAGGGAGCGCGCCGGGCAGGCTCGAGGGCTGAGGGTCTGCGACGCTTGAAGAAGAGCTCGCCAGAAACTATGGACGCTTATTTTAGCTTCTTGCTGTGAAACAGGATGGACTTTACATGATTTACTGCGCAATCTGTGAATTTTAATAACCGCTAATGCTTATCAGGACATCTATCATACTATATCTTTTGCAGCTGTTGAAAAATAATATTGGTTCTTTCAAAGCAGTTTCATCATAGATTCAAAATAGCCTAAAACAAAATTGAAAAACAAAAAACAGCCATATGCCTACTTGACCTAGGATACGTAAACCTGTTGTTCAATCCAGAGGAGGGATTACAGCATTACTTTTTAGTAAGTTGCTTTTCATATGGAAATTTCTTTTCACAGTAAAGCTCTGTATTTAAAGGCATCAACATAAAAAACATCCCTATTTTTAGTTCCCTGATCATGGACATATAGATTTTTATAGTGTCTGCAAGCATACATTAACGTTAATTTCCCCATTCTCCTTTGTACTTTGTTAATGTCACAATCTGCTGTAAAACCTTGCCAAGTTTCTTAACTGTCATGTTAATTCCGAGACCTAGTCTGCACTCTCTGACATTTCAGGACAGAACATGGCAGTAAAAATAGATTAAAAACAGCTTATAAGTATTATAAAATCTAGAACTTTACAGATGGTGGAATTATATCTGCTGAATGGAAATTTTAGCAACTGAGGACACAATAATATTAGAGTAGCCTATTGATTCTAAGACAAATATTTTCAGAAGTAACATAATGGTATCCAAATAGTGGGCAAAACCACAAAAATGTAGGAAAGTTGGGTGGGTTTTTTCTTCTTTTTTTAAAGCATCACTGTGAATGTGCATATCGTGTTGGTGCTAGTATTAAGTTTCAAAGCTTTTCTGTACCATATAAATAAAGGACATAATAAGATCTTGATTTTATTCATGGTTAGTTCAAAGTTCACACAAATTATTTCACACAGGGGATTTGTCTGAGGGTTTTGGCATTACAGAAATGCATTAATGTACTTTAGATATTAAATGACAATGCCACATGGTAAGAAATTTGCACGAATGAACAGGAAATTAGACACTGTTTCTTTTTTTTTTAACTGATTGCTGAAGAATGCGCTGTTTAAACGCATACTATCCATTTCAAAGGGAAGCTTTGGCTGATTTCAGGAAGTTTAAAATCAGCTAATCAGAAAGTAATACAAAGTTAGAGTTAAATATTTTTTAAAGGAAACTGTTTCTTTAAAAAAATCCTTTCCCCTTTTCTTTAAGGAGTACTTATTATTTCCATCATCCTTGTTGAGTTGTTGATGAATAGCTCACATCGTTTGCCAAGCTCCACCCTCTGTCTATTTTCTAAACCCTTTACTCATTATTTGCTCAGTCTTTTTCCCACAGCCTAGACAGCCTGTCAAGGCAGCTTAAATAAAACACTGTATTAACATTAGGAAATGGCATTCAGTTCCCAATTGATCTCCTAATACTTTACGTTGAAATGATAATTGGTACAGTCTTCATTGAAAAAAAAGAGAGAAAAACTACTTTTCAGTCACCACAAGGTATTATCTTAGCTGATGTATTCACAATCAAACAGATACATTTTTAAAATCTCCCCATCTGCTGGAGACTGCAGTTCACAATTCTTTTCAGCTGACATAATCCAGATTGATTCGTTCAGCAGATAAAATTCAGGCCACTTCTGCCCTTTATAGGAGCAACATAATACCAGTCTTTATTCAGTAACAATGTAACATAATGGGATCGGAATGTGCAAAATGACTGTTCTTAAATTACTGTGACACACAAGGGTCCAACACAAGCTGTGGTTTAATGTAAAAAATCATTAGGCACAGATTACTAAAGTGGTCCTGCATTAACAAGGTCAAACCAAGACTGTTTATGATATTTTTCAGGAGGGATAAAAAAAAATGTTTGCTAATATCTAGATTATGAATGCATTTTTAAGAGGGAAAAATCTGCAGGGTTTTTTTTTTTCTTCCCCCGTGAAGAAAGTGCTGTTTATTCAATAATGAGTGCAACAGTTAAGGATTCTATAAAGACCTTTTCTGCAGAGCCAAGTTAATCTATTACACACTGAAGCACACACACAAAAAATCTAAATATCAAAAGGTTGTCAAGGGAGTTGCCAGAAACGAATATTTTGGTGCACTGCTGCATCAAACAAATTTTGAAGACCGTCAGATTATTATTAACCCATTGTAGCTCTTTGCTTTTTATATAACCAGAGAAGGAATTATAACCATTAGAAGGAATTTTGCAAGTTTCCACACCGCTACAGGGGTTTTGCATCTATGTAAGTCGTTTTTACTTAACAGTATGTCCCTCATACGCTTACAAATCAACCTATCTGCACAAAAAAGCCAAAGTGAAGAGACACAGTAAATTTCATGCTTAATGGACGGGTCCTTGCACTCTGAGACTTTGACAGCCATTTAAGATCACATAATATATGGATTTTCTTTGTACAGTTATTTCTTCCTATATGATAAAATATAAAATTTAACAAGTCTTACGTAAGACATCCATTATATTATCACGCATCGGAATAAAGGAATCAGTAAACAACTTTTTCCCAAGCTATCAAAACAAAATGTTTTGCTCTGGCCTTCGATTTGGGGGCTAACAAAACGTGAATGAAACCCAGCGTGGCAGACAGGGCCTAGGCTTGCTCAAGCACCGCAGCCAGTTTGGGCCATTGATGGAAGCCAACGCAGAAGTGTTGTAGCTCAGCTCCTGGGAGGGAAGGTGGTACTGGAAAAAAAAAAAAAAAAAAAAAAAA
>Ga0065711_1033974_pt1 | contig 24491 bp, 26 predicted proteins | sample Hoacrofraction12_FD_59098 | JGI IMG/M metagenome (GOLD analysis project Ga0065711, IMG submission 59098) | Hoatzin crop microbial communities from Cojedes, Venezuela - Epithelial fraction 12 v2 (version 2) | ecosystem: Host-associated > Birds > Digestive system > Esophagus > Crop | place...
CTGGCCCCGTCCTCCTGACACCCACCCTGCAGATATTTATCAGCATTTCTAAGGTCCCCTCTCAGCCTTCTCTTCTCCAGGCTAAACAAGTCCAGCTCCCTCAGCCTCTCCTTGTAGGAGAGATGCTCCAGTCCCCTTACCACCCTCGTAGCCCTCCGCTGGACTCTCTCCAGTAGCTCCTCACCTTTCTTGAAGTGGGGAGCCCAGAACTGGATGCAGTACTGCAGATGGGGCCGCACTAGGGCAGAGTAGAAGTGAAGGAGGCTCCTGCAGCACTTCCCCACTTTAGAAAGCCTCACTTGTTCCTGCTTGTAAACTTTTGTCAGAAGAGCATGCGTTAGCAAGCAGTCCATCCGAACTCTCGCACTGCACAAGCTTTCTTCTCCTGAAAGACGAATGGGAACTGATTCTTTCTTAACTTGCTTTGGCCAGGTAACACCACAGATCTGTCAATTCAGGCAACTTCTTCTTTCTTTACCCTAACCAAAAGCAGGACTGGCCTGCAAAATCTAGAATACACATTTTCCGCTAGATTCCCTGCGATCTTGGTCATCCCAGTGACTAGTTAGAAGCTTTTGCAGAAGGGTGTTTGGGAGGAGAGATACCACTCCAGTACAAACCGTGTGTTGAAATATCTTGGCTCTCATTTGCCTAGGAAGGTTAAAAATACTGTTCCCAGACAAACATTCTCCATGTCTGAGAGCTAATGAGCCAAACAGCTGCTCGGAGGCTATCCACCTCTGACACCAGTAAACACTAAGCCATGTGAAAAAGATTTTAACATGCCCAGACACTCTGATAGAAGAGGTTGTACGTGTGTCGAAAATGCAGTATTCTTGCCACATCCATTTTGTAGCTTCAAAGAAAAAAATCCTTTACTGACCATCTTGGGACACCTGTAGCTGTCAGAACAAGACCAGCACAGACCATAATCTCTTTGAGACTGGTGCAAATCCAGCTGCTTTCAATAAAATGCACTGTGTTTACAGAAGAAAGAGTCACAAACATCTCTTTTAGGAAAGTATGCTTTTTTTGTAAGGATCCATCTGAAATGTGCCACATGCAGACAGTATTCACTGATATCCTCTGGCTGTCTGAGCAGCTGCAAGTCCAAAGCACCAGTAAATCCACTTTAACTGGCTGACTAAACTGGGCTTATGGCTGCTTCGTGCTACCAGAGCAGTGAAAGGTGTCCTGGCTCACGCAGATGCATCTGATCTGAAGTATGAAAGAATTTGTAAACAGGATCCAGGAACCATTTGAAGAATCAAATAACTGTCCGTAAACATGTATTGACACAACACAACTGTCCACGATTCACTTCAAAAGTGACACAAGCAGGAGACTTCACTGTGTGCCAAACCTCAATTAGCCGGAAAAAGTGTGCAGGTGATCTTGCTGTGCATCTTGCAGTTGTGAGAAGCTGGATGAGTGTGCAAAGATGAACATTTTGCATGGAAATCTCTGCTTCTCAGCCATCCTTTGGGAGGATCACAAGGCCTTTCTTGCAGGACATTTTCCCATCCAGTGCTCCTCAGACCCCAGACTCTAACTGGGGTTACAACTGGCCCGTTGAAACCAAGCTAAAATGCAGTTACAACTTACTGCACACAACCATGAGAGCAAGAGCTGTGTTATCGCGTGGATCTCAGAACTACACCTGGTTCTGGTTTCTGCAGAAGCTGTACAAATCTAGAAAAGCCCCCTTGACCCTGCCTGGAGTTGTGGCACCACTGAGAGCAGAAGCAGTTGTATAAAAGGGCACCGATTCCTGATCTGGGGCTGTGGGAACCATTCTTTTCGCCTGGTGCCTGACTCATGTTGACTTAAACCCAAATGACTTTTAGTTCAAGCAATGTCAAGGCACAGTTGCGGACAGGACCTTTTCATTCATGTTCCCAGTAAGCATGTAACTTCTTAAAAAGAAAAAAAAAAACAAACTAGGTCAGTTGAGCACAGTAAATAGTTTTGTCTTTCTTGTTTTGGGCTTTAAAAAATGTCCCAGTTGCTTAAGTGAAAATTGTTGTGACTTAGAGAAATGTGTCCCAAGGCCCTTCTTTTGTTTGCCTGTCTGTCATTAATCATTGTAAAAGTCTATCTCTACGAAATGCAATTGGTCAGTTTGCCTTTAGGAGCTCCGGGTTGGATGCTGATCTTAGTTCCTCTGCTTGCATCTGGCGTTAGTCTGATGAAGTAAGTGGAGTGAGTCAGGATTTATAGCTGTGTAAATGTGAGCAGAGGCGATCATCTGAAGCCTACTCGGTTCTTTAGCATCTGGAGAACATCATATATTTATTAAAAAAAAAAACCCAACCAAACATCTAGTGATAACTGCTCTTTGACATCAGAGTCATTACGCTCTTTCGAACAGGGAGACAGGGCAAGGGTGGGAAGAGACCAAAAGCCGTGGGGGGTAAAGGAATTAAGAAATCTGGCCTTCATGTGCTCAGAGAAATGGGCAGGATACACTGTTCGTGCTGGCTTTTCCCTGCTCCTGGCCCCTTGGATTCAGTGGAATTACTCCTGATTTACACCCATTTGAGTGGAACAGGATCACTCCCTTTTTCTTCAGCAAAACAAACATTTGTTACTTGGAAAGAAAAACAGAGAAATCTTAAAATGTGACCCACAGCTGAGCGGAAATTCTCAGTAATGCAAGAATTTGGGTTTCTTTAGTTTGTAAACAAAAAAGAAACCCTTGGAGGGAGAGTGTTGGTTAATGCTGTGAGGGGCTGCAGAGGGATGGTTCTGTGGCCGTATAGCTGGGCAGTCATCCTGCCACGGCCGCAGCAGCTCTGGGTATGCGCCGTGGGAACGCGGAGGAGCAGGATGCTCTAACAGAGCAGGAGGTTGAGCTTGGGGATGATGACAGCAGCTCCTCAGCTGGCTCTGAGCCCTCAGGCAGGCCAAAGCCTTGACCAAAACAACCCCAGCTGCCAGAAGAAATGGGGATCCAGTGCTGACCTGAAGGTAGTTAGGGGTCTAAAGATGCGGACAGACGCTTAGAACTGTTGCCAAAAGCACCCAGGCAGTCTAAGTGCCAAAAGTCCAAGGGGAACTGAGGTCGAGTGCTCAAGTGGTATAAACTGGTGTAAACTGCTGTGGGCCCTCCCAGGCCCTGCCTCAAATCAATGCCTTCTAGCTCTCTCCAGGTTTCAGGTTCCTGTAGCTCTCAGGACTAAACTCCATGTTCACCGATGCTGGATGGTTTTGCCTTCCTTCCCCTCCTGAAATACACCAGCACTGTTTTGAAATGCCAGTTTAGCCTAAGGAGAGCTGCAGAGCTACCTGGCTGAGGAGCTGCCAGTCAGGTAGGGAGGACCCAGAGCAGCTTCCCTCCAGCAAAAGAGCAGAAATACACGTGCACATTCACATGCACGCTGCTTGCTTAGCACGGTCCGTTAAACTCAGCATGAACTCCAGGCCCAGCTATAACCCATGTTATTTATGGAGTGAATATCTTCCTGTAAAGGATGTGGAAGCGTAATACAGCCGCTGAACAGCCCCTACCCTCCCTCACATTTTCTCGTGTCTCATACATATTCTTTTATGACAGTTTGTCTGGGACTGGAGTATCAGCGTCAGATCCTGGGTGCTTCTCCATTCTGCATCGGAAAGGAAAGCACAGCAGAAATGCTTCTGCCCTCCCTCCCAGGCCCTGGAGAAAGCCCAGATCCTGCTAGGAGAATATTAGCCTTCCCACTAAAGCCTGGCTCACCAGAGCATGGCTGTAGCCATACAAGTTGCTGGCCCTAGGAGGTGTTATGAGATGGGTGTGCTGTATATCCACAAGGCAGGTCTGCAGCTGGACCTGCTCCTGCCCCCAGCACTGAAGATGCTCGTTGTTTTCCAGCCTGCACCAAGCAGACTGCTGTGGTGCTAGCTCTGTGGTTGTTCACTGCCTTCTGCACCCTTCTTCCCTAAGAAGAGGGCAAGAACATGGCACCTGGGAAGATCTGGTACTGTGGAGGAGCTCATCAGCCTGCATGACACAAGCATGCTCCCTCCAGTTGAGTTCTACAGCATCTACAACATTAAAATAGACCTTCCCTTGTACCTGGTCTCTCTTGTCATCCAAGGAGAGAGTCTAACAGAGAAGAAACATGGGGATTGATGATTGCTGACTGTTCCTGCTGCGGCTCTTCTGATGCCCTCCAAAATCCAGAGGTTCACACTGCCTGCTGAGCTCTCACCTGGGCCAGAACAACCCCAGGTACTCCAGAATTAGGAGCTCTTGTCTTTAAAAGCTGTTCATGGAGTTGTCTGCCCAGGAGCCCCAGTGCAGGTGTGTCTCAGGAAATAGAAAGGACCTGGTTCTGATCTCGTGTGTCAGAGAGACTTGACTAGTGCAGAGGCTGAGTGACGGCAGCACTGAAGAGAGCGGGAACAGACCTGTTGTTTCCTCGTAGCTTCACTCTGCCGTGGACTGATGGGAGTTGTTGCTGACTGTGCAAACAGGAACACCTGCACTCAAAAAAGAACTCAACCACGACAGAGTAAAGCAATAAGCCTTGCAAGAGGATGGGAACTGCCATGCCCAAAGCTCATTTTGTGGCCTCACCTGAGAGACTCGAGTGAGAAGATTATTTTAAGGTGCCTTTTCCTGAGCTGCTCTGTTCTGTCTTCCAGCTACAACTTGGCCACCTCTTGCCAAGCACGCTGTGTGCACATCCTATACCAATGCCTCCCTGCCATGCCAGGCGCCTTCCCCAGCGCTAGTCACGGGGCACGGTGACTTCAGGAGGAAACTCACAGGGGAGAAGACAGAAAACCCTTTCATGCTGTCTCCTTCCCAGCCCCGCTGTGCCCCAACATCGCTTTGGAGTCACTGGCACAGATCAAGGGCTCTCTCTTTTGTCTGGTAAGTCGTTGGGTGGGAGGACCTGGAACAGCAAGGATCCCTCCGTAGGGAAGGGGTGAAGCCAAAGGGTCTGCTCTCCCTCCTTTTGAATGAGCTGCCAAGAGCTGTCCAATTAAAACAACCCTAGGACAAAAATAGGATGAGAGAGTGCTACTTTAAAAACAAAACAATTAAGCGAAGCCTATCCCTTCCCCTCCCTGGAGGCTCCTATGGAAGTGGCAGCTTTTGAGCCAGGAATCTCTGCTGAGTTGGGTATTTCTGGCATTCGAAGCCAAGGCAAGTGATGACTTCCCAGCGCTGGCTTTGGAGGAGAGGCTGTACCAACCTCATGGCAGCAGATGAGACCGAGCTTGCAGGCACTGACACGTCTCCCCTAAAGGCTAGTTATGCTATAGCCTGTGGAACAGCAGAAATGAGATTCTGAGTGTGGGAAGGAGCTGAGCAGACACTTGGCACGAGCTGCACCAGCAGCCAGTCAAGCCCTGTGGGGGGCCCTGCCATAAGCACCATTTCAGGCCTTAAGACTTAAGAAGAGAGAATTGGTCTTGAGCTCACAGATCTGAGTCCAACACCAGGTCACTGACACCTGGTGCTAACATGGCTCTGTGTCCTGGGGTGGTGGGAACCCCTCTCCGGAAAGGGTTGAGCTCTCTGCCTGCTGTTTGCGTGGACTCTCTCTGAGCGGGATCCTCACGTCGCCTTTTGCAGAGCAGCTGGTGCTGGTGAAAAGGCGCATGGCCAGTAGCTGCGCTGACCAGGCAGAAGGTTTCAGTAATCTTTCTGAAACACAAAAGCCTTGCCGATCACAACAAGGCTGCTGTAAATGTCCTTCTGTACCTCACGACTCTTTGAGCTGTGGGATGCCTACCCATACAGTTAGTCTCGAAATGGCCAGAGGAGTGCCTGCCAGCGCTGTGTGTGTGACCTCAGAGGTTCACCCTGCAGTGAACACATCGCTTGAGCCCCGCTGCCAGCTGCAGTCATTCTCTGATCAAGCCAGGCACTGGCAGAATCACTGGGCAGTTGTCACAGGAATGCTCGGGGTAAAGGTCTGGCTTCCATTGTACCCGTGCAGTGTCAAATTAACCTCACGCTTCTGTTCCTGAGGTCCCTTTGTTGCGGGCAATTTTTCTGCTGCGAGATTCTTTCTTTCAACTCTAATTTTAGTTCATGTGAGGGATGAAAAAGGGGCTTATATCCTTGTCATGAGGCTGGTTCATGGGATTCCCTCCTGACTCAGCACAGCCTGGCCTCTTCAGCTGAGATCCCCTTCAAATACACCTAGGGCTTAAAATAGCGTTGCAAGCTCTGTCCCGTGTGCGTTCTGGTGAAGAGAACTGCCCCAGCACGAGCATGGGAATTCATCTCGTTCCTCTGGTTTCTCCAAATTCTTTTTACAGGATACCAGTACAGACTAAGCTGACATACAATTTTGAGAAGAATTTGAGAAGCTGGAAGTCATTTTGTTTGTTTCCTTTGTTCTAGGAAAGGGACCCACGCAGCCCTGCCAGCCCTCCTTGTTTGGGGCAGAACGAACAGGCTTGCAGGGCTCACAGGCGCTGGAGCTGTGTCCTGGCCCTCGCTGGTTCCTCTGGAGGAAGATGAGCATAGCAGCGGAGGAACTTCACCGGGCCAGGGGACCCGCACATGGAGAGGGTGAGTTTCACTGTTTCAGTGGAAAGGCAATGAAGGCAATGACACTGGTGAGTCTCTGCAGCTGGTTATTTCCCCACTTGGAAAATCCTGGACACACAGAGCTCTGACGGTTAATGCCGGAGCCGAGAACATTTCTGTGGTTTTTGGAGGTGTTGAGTGCCAAGTGACCAAGAGCTGCCCTGGCAGGAAAAGCCTTTCTTCCTTACCTCCTTGAAACATAGCCAGGCTCGATAGTTTTCATTTTACCTATCCTCTTTTTTGAGGTCAGCACATCTTGGGTTCGCAATTGCAATAGAGAACCCCCAATAACTGTTTCTTAACAAAACCTCTTGACCTAACAGATTGGCCTGTCTCTGCCAGGCAGGTCATTCATTTCCAGTCTAATGCACCAGGGAGAACATTGTGAAATGACTGCAGAAAGAGGCATTAGAGTAAAGATGATTTGGGGCTATTTGCCTGGCCAAGGAACTGAACCAGCTGCAGATTTTCTTTTACCTGACTCACAACTGTATTGCAGGGGTCAGACTGGAAAAAAACAAGCAACTGTTATTCACCTGAAGTCTGCTTTCAAACCCATCTCTGTGCACCTCTGTTGCCAGGTGACATCACGCTTCTGAGGGTGAAACAGTTTAAACTGTAGAGATGAAAATTATTGGTTCAGATAACTTCCTGAAAGCAGCAACAACAGCAGACGGAGGCTTTGTAAAACTTACTTGAAAACGTTGGTTGCTGTATCTCTGGGGTAAAATGGCCTAAACTGTAAGAGCTTCGGTAGTCTGTCACAGTGGTTGCTTTATCAGCAGCAGGGTATTTTAAAGACAGTATGGCAAAAGCCGTACTGAAAGTACAGGCTCTGAACTTGAAGTGGTTTAAGCAGGTTTGTAACACTAATGCTGTTGTACCTATACATGAAGTGGTATGAAAAAATGCAGCATTTGTAGGCAGAACTAATAATGTTCCACTACTAGCTAATAAAACTGTCACCTCTAAATATATCAAGAGGCTTTCTAACATTACACAAGTTTTTGAGGAATCAGAGAATCATGGAACGGTTTGGGTTGGAAGGGACTTTATAAACCATCTGGTTCCAACCCCCTGCCATGAGCAGGGACATCTCCCACCAGCCCAGGGTGCTCCCAGCCCCGTCCAACCTGGCCTTGAGCGCTGCCAGGGAGGGGGCAGCCACAGCTTCTCTGGGCAGCCTGGGCCAGGGCCTCACCACCTCAGGGGGAAGAATTTCTTCCTTATATCCAGTCTAAACCTCCCCTCTTCCAGCTTGAAGCCGTTCCCCCTTGTCCCGTCCGGACAGAAGAGCGCTCGGGTGATTGTCCAGGACAGGGGGCTTGGGGAGTGGGAGTGCTGGGTACTGAGGAGCAGCACCCGTCACCCAGCATACAGGTAGAGGAGCGGGTGACCGCTGCCGGGGCCCGGGAGCAAGCTCTGGCTCTGCTCACGTGAAAGCCCCACCAGAGACCTCACACAAGTTGCAGCCTGACAAAACATTTCCGCTTCCTCAGCTTGTGTGAGTTAGGTCTGTCTGAAGGCAATGCTGGCCGCAAATACAGACTATTTCCTTATTAACATTGTGTAAAATTATGCCAGTCTTATAACAAGGTTATTCATGGAGCTTGGAACTTGTCTTTTCTTAAACATTTGTGTTGTGAAACTTCTGAAAACATCTGTTAGTGAGGAAACAAATGAAAGAAACAGGAAAGATCAACCCCATAGCTGTGTGTAACAAAAATAAAGAACTAAGAACATGTAAGTGAAAGTCTCACACCTCGCAGTTCACACATTATTTTTAATCGGTGTGTAACGTACAGCAGTTTGTGCAGGCCTTTGGAGGAAGATCATGTTCTGTAATCAGCAGTGAAGCAGTTGGCTTACAGCTGGTTTTGAAGGTGTCTGCGTTTCATTCCAGGGTTAGCACTCCCTTCGGCTGAGAGGGGTCCCAGCCTCTCTAGAGGTGCGAGCCCCATGCTGAGGCTGGCTCATAGCTGCAGCCCCAGGGGCTAGGAAGCTAAGCAGAGATTCATGTGCGGAGCTGCGTTTGTGCCGTACAGGAACAGGCTGGCCAGAGCACTGCCTTGCTGAACTCACAGACCCCACTGACATCCACTGCTCTCTTGGTCTCTGAAGTCTATCCCTCTGCTCCATCCTCTGCATTGGGCTCAGCTGCAGGAGGAACCAGCTGACCAAAGGGTCCTTCCAACCTCAATTATTCACTGATTCTGTGTAATGAGGTGGAATTTTTCCAAGACCTGAATGGGAAAGGTGTGGGCAGGCTCCTGCTGGAATCCCAAATCCCTCAGGAGAGACAGACCCAAGTCCTGGTAGGTCACCCGCCCCTCCAGGTCCTACCAGCCTGGCAGAGCTCAGGGACCTGTTGCTGCCTGTTGCGGCTGTGCGACCCGAGCACCTGGTGTGAGTTAGAGAAGACCTACTGATTTCAGCAGAGCTGTTTTGACTGAGAGGCTGAGTCCTGGATTTTTAGGGCAGAGATCCTTTGAGCTTAGGTGATGCCAGAGGTCTTTGGAGGGGTGGGAGCTGGTGGAGGATTTTACCCTGCCTGCTTCCAGCCGTGGCTGTGTGCACGCAGCCGTGCCTGGCTTACCCACGAGAAAAATTATGGCAGAGTGGCTGCTTGTGCAGGGGGTGGCAGAGCCGTGATTAACGCAGTAGCCCATAACCAGAGACCTCGCGTTAGTCCCTTCTCTTTCACAAGCCAGATTACCCTGGGCACATCCCTCTGTGCTCAGCTGTGCAGGTGTCGCGAGGACCGAATCCCAGCAAAGACAGAGCGCTATTCAGATACCTCGGAGCTGGGCGCCAGAGGAGTCCGGTAGATGGGGAGGCCTCCTTAAGTGAGCCTGCCCAAGGCCACCTTAAACATACCCTCCCTCCACGAAGTTTTCCTTCAGGATAATTAAGCATGCAGCAAGTCAAGAAGTGGAAAAACCCAAGGAAGCATCCATTTCACAGGTGGGTGCAGCCGACTATTCCCTCCCCAGGCCGATTCCTCCTGCAGTTCTGTGCAATTCTGTGCAAGCCAATGCCTTGGCCCAAATGCTCCTGGCTGTGACGGTGACCCACGTTTGTATCCAGATTTTGCAGTTGTTAAGGGTGGCAGAAGATCACCCGTTACTACACAACCCCGTGAAGACCTGTGCTGCTCTGCAGGGAACACGTACTTTTTGATGGCACCTTGACAAGCTTTGAGGCACGGAGTCATCACCCACAGCTTTGTCTGCGTTGCCCTTGAGGTCTGATTTTCTGCATGGACCAGTAGCCGTGATGCTGAGCCCAGGAATCCTGTGACACCTGCCTGCACAAGCCCACGCTGCCTCCAGGCAGAACAAGCCGTGCTTGCGGCCCTTTCTTGGCCATATTTTGAAGAAGTTGTAGCTACAGCGCGCTGGGGGTCTCGCAGGGGGTCTGCAGCAGGGCTGGCTGTTGGGGCAGGACTCCAGAGCTCGAGTCCAGGGCCTGGTCTGTGCGTGGACTTGTGCTTCTTGGCTGCATTCAGAGCTGGTGGTAACCTGCCGGGAGGCGGAAGACAGAAGCTGCTCACAGAAGCCCTTGTTGCAGGATCTTGGGCATTATTTAGGCAAAACCCTCCAGCCTGGGTTGGGCAAGAAGTCAGGTTAGATCGTTAGAGCGGTCCTAGCTGGCCTGAAAGCCGCCCAGCTGGCTGTGCCCTGGCGTGGGGTGAAGGGCCGGATTTCTCACAACAGCAGAAACGGGGCAAAAGGGAGGGAGAAGACTCTCGATGCTCTGCTTCCAAAACCAAGGTCTGTTTTTGCAAAGAGCTCAGCACCTGTGCTGCTCTGCCTCGGGAAGCCTTCTTGCTGCGTGTGTGTCCTCGGAAGGGTTGGCTTTCTTACCACTCCCCTCCTCGGGGATGTGAGTGCTGTGCCTTGACAGACGGGGTTTAGTTCTCTGCCTCGGGGTGCCCTTGGCTGCTCGCTCTTTGGGAAGCTGTGAAACTGGCTTTGTGCCTCCTGCCAAGATCAGGCTCCAGGGGGGCATATTTTTATTTTTTTTCCAGAAGAGAACGTGTGCTTTTGCTGGCAAGCTCTGTGTCTACACACTGCCTCCTTCCAAACTCATGATGCCAACCGTGTTTTTATATATTTACTTCCTTTATAAGGACATCAGCAGGCACCCCACCCTTCCCGAGTTTTGCGTCCCTTGACAGGCTTCAATGTCGCAATAAATCCTCAAATACAATGGCAGGTTCCTCCCAGAACTAAAATAACGGTAGACTTCACTAGAGAACTCTGCACCCAGGGGTGAAACGTGTTCCCTGCTTGACATCTCTGAAATGCTGGGCACAGCACCGTGCCCACGGGGCCGTAGTCTCTGGCAGGCCGGGCTAGAGGGGAATCCTCGCCCCGCTGCAGCCCGTGCGGTCGGGATCTCATCCCCAGGCTGTGCTGGCGTGGGGAGCAGTGGGTTTTCCTGCCCTTTCTGTCCTTCGGGCAGGGCAGCCTTTCCCACCCAGACTGCAGTCAGACACGCTGTGGCATTTCGCCTTGATGTGATGCTTTCTGGTGACAATTTACAGCGACCAACATCGTGGTACAGCTGATGCGTGTGGAGCAGCGGAGACAGGCGCCATGAGAAGGCCCTGCAGGAGCTTCGGTCCCTCTCTACTGATTATAAAGAGAGCCTAGAGAGATTAGGCTTCTAACGTAGATGCCTTAATTAAGTGCCTGAGGATTAGATGGCGTGACTCTGACCCCAAACGTCCCTCTGGGCAGATGTTGAATTGGCACTGAACTGGAACACGGGTCTGGAAGAGACCTTCTCAGCTGTTACGGCTCTGGGAGCCATGTTTAGCCCGAAAGCATTGAGGGACTGCACTTCTGTCCCACCCCGAGGCACGCGGGCCTGCAGAACTCCTTCCCAAGCTTGCAGCAAACTTGCGGCCTTTGTAGGTGTTGGTGGGTTTCGTTGTTTTATTAGTACTGTACCACAGATGGAGGAATCAACAGTGTCACCCGTGTCTTGTATCGTCGGGGGGAAGCTGGGTGAAAGTGCCCAGCCAACCTTCAGAACTGCGTCTTACCCTCGAACTACAGAAGGCGGCAAAAAGCAGGGGACAGGACCCCTTCGTGGCCCAAATCTGGTGACCGGTTGAGGCTGCGTGTGCGAGCAGGGTGCATCCCGCAGGCATCAGTAGGTGGGTAGCGAACAATGAAATGCAATGCCGGTGCTTAGACTGTCTGGCTGGGTGAACCTCACCATCTCCGCTGGGCCAAACTGATGTTTGATATAATTTCAGCGAGGCTCAGCAAGTTACAAGAGTGCCAAATTAGAGTGATTGCCTGTGATCCCCCCCAGCAGTGACTTTTGCCAAGACTGGCCAGCTGAGAGAACGAAAACCTTCCCATAAGGCGCAGTGCTGAGAGCCACCGGCGTGTCCTGCGGGCAGCTGAGCAGCGCTGAGATGGGAGACAGCATTGAGGTCACCGGGGACTGGGGAGCGTGGTTCCCTGTACCGTGCTGCTGCTACCAGCTTCTTATTTCAGCTTCTGTAGGCAGAGTGCTGCTGGGAGAAATCACACTGAGCCAAAAAACTGTATGTGTGCTTGCCTTAATCTTGTTCTTTGGCCTTACGTGATTTTTAGCAATTATCTAAATGTCTTATTTTTTTGATTACTATAAATTCAGGAAAGCTACTGGTTGGGCATGGTGAGTGAACCCAGAAGAATGTAACAAGGTGAATTAAACACGCAGTATTCCTTGCTTGGGCGAGATTTTGAGCAGGGTTGACGTCTTTATCCCTGCACTTGAGGCAGATCAGGCTAGAAGAAGAGACGCAAATCGGTGTTAACTTGGGCGTTTCCTCCCTTTGATCATTCTGAGTCACTCAACCTTCACGGTCTTCTCTTGCTTCTTGGCAAGTGGCTTGTCCAGTGGGGTGAACAGTTCAGTTGCTAGATTATGGCGACCTTTGTTTGTCCCAAAGCCCAAAGAAAATCTTGGACCATGGGTGTAGAGAGCTCCCGAAAGCTGGGGATCTCCACCTAACACTTGCCCTTCGTGTCCTGCTGCTCCTCTGCTTTTTTTTTTCAGCTTAATGGTGAGAAGGTGCCATTGTGGCAGACTTGCTCGGGGCTCTGAGAGGCAACGTGGGCTCCTCTGTCCCCAGAAACCCTGGCGTGGGGGGCTTGGCACTGCTCCCGGCACTTGGCAGTGCTGGTGCTGGTGCAAGGTGTTGGTCCTGCTCTCCGGTGAAGGAGCTGGAGGGGGCCAGGCGCTCGTCCCCTGGCACGGCAGGGCAGGCAGCTGGCTGGCCGTGGCAGAGCTGGGGCGGCTGGAAGGATGCGCAGGACTGCACCTCGGTACGTTCTGCTTACGCTGCCGTTCTGGGAAGATGAAAGCGTTCAGGTGGATGAGGACGAGCAGCTTCGTAAGGAGGCTTCATAATCGAATCATTCTTTATTTTTGTTGTAGGTTGGAAACTTAATCAGCCATCACAACGCTGGCTCAGTGCTGAACATTCCCCACAGAAGTCCTGACAGGTGAGTGAGCATTCGGATTTCGGTTGCGCAGTTCATTTGAGGTCATGCAGCAGGTTTACGTTGAAAGCAGAATTTGGAAGATCCTGGCTCCAGGTGCAACTGCTGCTTCTTGGACAAGGGGCAGTGTATGAATTGAGCCATACGTTAAGCACCGTCCTTTTAAAAAGGCACAAATATGACACCTTCAGATGCCCCACGTGGTTTGGAATTCACTTGTGGTTTATGTTCCTGCTGTGTGAGAAAATGAGAACAGAGGCGTGCAGCACTTTATCCCTGTCTCGTTTACGAGCAGGGGGAGAATGTCCTGCGAAATGCGAGCAGCTAATTTTAGGCGACAACATAGTTTAAGGCGCCAAGCCTGCCGAAAGGGGAAGGAATGTCGATCCAGCTCGACTGCCTTTAGCCCCGAGCTGCTCTGGGGCGCGGGGTGTTTATGCCACCTCCAGTACATTAAATCCTTCGTGTGGAGACATAATCCTTCGTTGTGGCATTAGCAGAGGTAGCTGTTACAGAAATGATTGTGAAATCCCTCATCTGGTGGGAGAGGAGAAGGAGGAGGTGCATCGGGGGTGGTTTGCACTGTGCTGATGCTCTCCAGCCCCAGATCCCAAGGGGCTTTCCGAGTGCTAACTAATTACGAGTCGGAGTTGCCTGGGTTCAGCAGTGGACAAGCAGTGGCACGGGGAGTGCGGAGGCTGAGCTGCTGATGCGCGGGGCCCTGAAAGGACCTGAGTGAAAAGCAGGGCTTGGTTCCCAGCTAAGGTGCCCTATGCTTGGAGGCAGGAAGGAAGGAGGTGGAATTAAACGGCCCACTACACGCTCCCTGTATTTGAATTCTCCTGCTGGCCTGCTTCCCGGCACGCTCTGCTGGGATGTGGTGGGGACTGGACGGCCCAGCGTGTCCTGCGTGTGCTCCTGCCCCTTGCTTTGTGCTGGCCCAAAGTGAGCGCACAGAGCTCACACCGCTGCTCCCCTGGCAAGGCCCCTGACTCAAAGGCTCAGCTTCGTCTTTCTGAGGCGGCTTCATGTGCAGCAGAGAGGATTCCGGTCCTGTTCCCATCTGCTCTGCCACAGCCCAGGCCAGCGAGGCCTGCGAGTGCCCTCTGCTGCACTTCTCCTCCTCATCTTTCCATGGCAGCGCTCCCCTGGCTGTGTGGGAATAAACAAAACAACTCTTTTCATACACAAAACAACTCTTTGATGTTCTAAAGGTCGCTTTGTGCAGACTGTGCAGAAGCCTGGCTCTGTATTTCAGCAGCAAACAGAAAAGATCATGCCCCAGTGTAAAAATGTGTGATACTCTGCATCAGTCCCAGGGTGCAAATACAGCACGACAGGGAACGGCTGTCCTTTATCGACAGCCTGCACCCCGTAGCTTTTCATTGCCTCGTAAAACAAGTGGCTCCTCGTTGCAGGGGCTCAGACAGTGGTCCTTGTAGTCATGAAACTTTCATTTCTCGGAGCTTGCGGGTGACACAGGGTCGGTTATGGTACCTAACTGCCCCTAGCAGCGCTCAGCTTTCCGTCTCTCCCTCCTTTTCAAAGGAAAAACATCGAGCGCCACAAAGCTCTGCTTATTTAAGTTATCAGCTCTTGCAGCCAAAAACGAATGGATGTAGGCAGGGAAAGGGGGGTTGTGTCAAGAAAGCTGTTCCAGGCTTCATACTTTCGGAGTTAAAAAGAGGAAAAATTAAAAAATAATAATCCTGCTTTTACTGGGATTTGATTTTCCCACGTGGAAAGCACCCAAGCTGCAGGCTGCGCCGGCAGCCCCGTAACCGCCAGGGCCGCAGGAATCTGCTCGCCTTCCCTGGAATTTGGACATTTTTTGTTGCACCCATTTCAGCTTGCTTTCCAGATCGTCACTGGAGTGCAGGGCACGCCCCCTCCGGGAGGCTATGTAAAGAGGAGGTGGTGTGCGACTTTCTGCAAAGAGAGAGGAGAAACTCGGAAGGAGAAGGAGGGAGGCAGTCGGCAGCCCGAATCCCCTCCCTTCCCTTTACTCGGGATGTCTGGCAGCTTGGGGACAGTGACCTGGACCCTGTTCCTCCTCCTCCTGGCACCTGGCTGGGTATGTATTGCACTGCAGCAGCTCCCGCTGCCGGCTGGGCATTGCAGCTTCTTGCTTTGATGCATGCGAATGCTTTAGGCTGAATAACTCTTTGCGGCTGCCACCTGCCTCCGAAGGTTTCTGCGAGAAGGCTGGCTGTTAGCAGAGCGATGCGAATGCACTGTGTAACTAAATCACGCTCGGAGCTGCGCCGTGCGCAATGCCGGGCATCTACAGATCTCAGAGCTCTTGGCAAACGCAAGTGGATTTTGTTTTGCTCCACTCCGGCGTGCTAGAAGCCAGCCCTGGTTTACAGGGGGGAAGAAGAGAACAGAGAGAGGTGAAGTCACTGAGTTTATGTCACTACAAGGAATAAAAGTCTCGTATCCAGCTCCTTTCCATCACCGTCCTTCTCCAGCTGCCACTGAATCCACCCATGTGTTCCCAAAAAAAGGGATCCCGAGGGGGAAATTAGGCTGCAGGATTTGTGCCTGTTTAATACAAGTGCTTGACAGTGCAGCTGATTCCGCTTAGGGCTTTGGTGTGCTGTTACAGTGCCAACAGGAGCAGGAACATTGCTGCAGTCGTTAATGTATCTAAATTGCAGTGAGTGCCTTTTGGATTGGGGAAGAAACCGGGTTCTCAGAGCCACTGTGCCTTGCAGGGCTGCTTGTGCTGACAGATGCCATGAACAGGTTGGTAAGGCCCCATGGATCGCCCCGGGCAGCCCCCGGCGCGTGCCAGCCCCTTTCTGACCAGGAAGGGTGTCCCCTGCACCTCACACTCCCGTGACCTGGGGCTGGTTTCTGTGGGTTGGGATGCTCTGCTTGATGCGTGCACTATGGTCACACAAACGACAGCAGCAAATCCCACCACTGTGACACTTGGTTGTTGCTCTGAGGTGATGCCGTTTCCCCTGAGCCTGCCCACTGCCTTGGAAACGGGACTTTGGACTTGCTTTGAGCTCTGAGAGTGAAGTTTAGTGGATCGAGCGAGGGAACGAGAGCCGTTGCTCCTGAATCTGCCTCCCGTGTTGCTCAGAGAGTAGAAGCAGGATTGCTGGGAGTTATGTTCGGCTCTGCCAGGCTCAGCCCGGGCGAGTCTCCGTGCCTCCGCTCTGTGCCTGGCGATGGGTTCGTGGCTCTTGTCCCTGGCAGCAGGCTGCTGTACGGTGTGCCGCAGCAGCCTGGGGAGGGTGCCCTGAGAGCCTGGTGGGGGGAGAGCAGGTATCATCCGCGATAATTCAGTGTTTGGGGTATGTTAATAGCTGTGTTCTGACTGCTTTATCCACTGCCAGTCTTGGAGCGTGGAAAAGAATCAGCTCCGTGTTTGTGATGTTACTTCTACCTTGCAGCGTTAACCCCTGGCTCCCAAAGCACGTTGCAAACAGCTAGCTCAGCTCCGGAACGCGCCTTTCCCAGCCCTCTGACTGCAGTCACGAGCCCAAACGCATTTCACAAACCCCCTTTGGCTTGGCCCTCTTAGCTGGTTCCCTGGGCTCATGGGGATGTTGACTGATGAGGAGTGAGAAGTCCTGGTGATGCTGCAGCAGCGTGAGCCCGTGTCCACCTACTCGTGCCTTCCGGAGGGTGTAGGGGGAAGAGGTTTGATGTGAATGTGAAGCAGGAAGAACATTCTCACTTTTTCTTTCCCCCTGGGTAACTGGGTTCGGTGCTGGCGGTTGGGAGGAAGCTTGTTCTGGCTTGTCAGCTGCGCAGATGGGGCCTGGGAGTCAGTGGTGGAGAAGATGCAAGGAGCAGAGGCGAGGGAATCCTCTAGTCAGACGCTTTGCACTCCCGTGGCGGCTTGGCCGTCGCTCAGGGGTCCTGGGAGTGGATCACATGGTGTTTGTGATCGATACGAGGGCTGCCAGCACAGCCAGCAGCAGGGAGAGCTGATGGGCCAGGCTTTGGTACTCGCTTCAATCCATAGCCTTGATCTCTGATACTGGTTCTGTTCTGCTGCACTCAGAGCTCACAGAAACGCGCTGCTAACCTCAGCAGAAACCAGGTCAGGGCTATAGGGAGCTTGAAATTAGGACCATAGAATCATAGAAAGTTTTGGGTTGGAAGGGAACCCTAGAGGTCATCTAGTCGAATCCCCCCGCAGCGAGCAGGGACACCGCTAACTAGATCAGGTCTTGAATGTCCAACCTGGTCTTGAATGTTTCCAGGGATGGAGCCTCCACCACTTCTCTGGGCAACCCGTTCCAGTGTTTCATCACCCTCATTGTAAAGAATTTCTTCCTCATATCTAGCCTAAAGCTACCCTGTTTTAGTTTAAAACCATTACCCCTCAGAATCACTGATCCTGCTCAGTGAAGGTAAAAGTGTAGTTTTTGGGACAGACTCTTCTGCAGAGGGGAAGAAAATTAAATGTTCTCTAAGCGGAATTGCTCTGCACCCAGGTCAGTGGCATGTCATCATGTGGAAATGTGGGTCTGTGGTACGTGTGGGTCTGTAGCAAAGCCCTGAGTGCGAGTCCTTGCGGTTCTGTGGGACAGTTTGGGCAGTTTCCACACTGTATTGAAACAACTCCTAGAAGCAGTGCTTGAAAATAGTACAGGGTGGAGGGTGCTCCATGCAAATCCAAGATAATCCGTTATTTAACCTCTCTGAAATTGCTGTGAAAGCAAATTAAGTACTGGAGAACTCTAGGAAGTTGGTTCAACATTGACTTTCTACCAGCTGTTCCCAGCTCCAGCAGTTCCCCTCGCCGGGCAGTTATTCAGTGCTCGCTGTTGAGAGTGCACGAGCCAAAAAAGATTTCGGCTCATTCTCTCCTCTCCTGCGCCCGCGAGAGGAGCGGGAGTTATAAACAGCGCGAGCTGACTTTGCTGGGTAACAAACCGAGCGAACGGGAGCCCCGGTACCCCCCGGGGTGGTGGAAGGAGGCACGACCGAGCGGCGGGGCCGGCAATCGCGGCGACGGGCGGCTGGAGCCTGGAGAGCCGCGCTGGGCTCGCGGGCGGGGAGGGAGGCGCGGCAGAGGCAGGGTGCACTCACCCAGCGCGTCTCCGATGCGCCAGGGATCCATGTCCAGATGTTCTCGTGCCGAAAGCCGCTGTGGTGTAATGAGGAAGCGAAGCTGCCTGTAAGCAGGAGGTAAAAGCAGGTGGTCTAGTTTCTGTGGGTGGGTTATTAAAGAAAATAAACAACACCAATAATGATTAATGAAGGCGAGAAGGAAGGCTCGGCTGGGTTCAGTTCCATTGCATTCTCCATTATCCCGAAAGAGGTTGTTTGGTTTGGTTTTCAGCAGGAGAGCTATTTTGAGAGTCTTTCTTTATATGGCCTGTGGCTGACGCTGCACTGGAAAATGCTTGTTGTCATTTTTTTTTTAAGTGCATGGATTGCATCTTAATATAGGCTCTGTGTTAGGAACGGTCTTTTATGATCCCACGTACCCCCCCACCCACGCATCCAAGCCTGAGCAACGCGTCCTTCTGGCAGCCGCAGCGTCTGCGTACATGAAAAAAAGTAGGAAAGCATTTCTGTATTTACAGTGTCTCTTAACGCGCCTCGGCAGGCGGGAGGAGATCCCTGCGCCGTGCCAGCTCCCGGCGAGCGGCGCTGGGCCTGCCCTGGCAGAACGGCTGGGCTCCGGGCAGGAGGGGCTGCCACCCAAGAGGCTTCGCGCTGGGGGCTTCCCAGGAGTCCCGCTGGTTGCTGCTGAGCGGGCTGAGACTCTGGGAGCACTTGGGAGGTAGGATTCAGGCTGCTCCCTGTCCTACACCGTACTGTGCTGATTGTTACAGGAGCACAAAGCAGCTGGCATCTCCTCACCCCGTGTCAGCTAAACTCAGAGCAGCTGCTCTGAGCAGCAGTCGAAACAGCTGGAAAAGTTTTACTGCTGTTACTGGTGACCAACACAACACCCAAAGAAGCTGTTTCACAAGCAAGGGCTGGATGGGATATAACAAGTGCAAGCAGAGCTGCAGCAAGAGATTTTTTTGGCCTCTGTTCCAGGTTTTCCCCCATCCCACCTGCCCCCAGGCTCCTTCCAGGTGCCACAGCCCCTCTCCGGGGTGGCCGTGGCCGGGTCTGGCTGCGGAGCTGCACGGGGGCTGCGCTGTCGGGTGCTTTCCTCTTCGCCCCAGCTCACAGCCGTGCGGGATCCCCAAGCGTTCTGCCAGCTCCATCTGTGTGCAAGGGTTGTGTCACCCGGGGCCAGCAGCGCGCAGCATCCAAGCGCTGCAGATTGGAGTTGTTGCATCCCTCTGAACTACCTGGAGAATTTTAGTGGGCAGAAGCTGAACAGAAGCCCGGGCTAGAGTTGGCACGCCGACGTTTCCGAGGAGATGCAATGGGATCTTCCCGGACCACGTGCTCTGCACCTTTCGCAGTCGTGGTTTTACATCTCGCCCAAGTCTGGGCACATCCAGAGCTGAGGCTGCTGTGTCTGCTCCGAGCGGGTTCGGAACGAGGATGCCACGGACTGAGTTGCTGGAGTGTTTGAGGCGTCCTGGGTTGTCCGGAGAAGGTCACCCTCCTTCAGACATAGCCTGATCTCTGCTTAGCATCTGAGGTGGCCTGAAAGCCAAGGGTGGGTTTCAGGAGGTGGCCGGCACCGAGATGCTGCCAAGCGGGGCAGCGAGGAAGGTTGGTTATGCTGCGCTCCCTGGAAAGGGCAGAGGAGGGAACACATCTGTGGGAATAACGAAGAAAGTGTGAGATCAGGGGACGAAATGGGACTCGGGAGCCTTGGGGTCAGTGTTGAGCGCTGGGTGACTATGGGCAAGCCCTTTCGCTATGCCCACGCCTTTTCCATCTTCGGACTGGGGCTGCTGCTGCGTGCTGTGATGTTTTCTCCTGAGCAGTCCTACGCAAGCGCTGGGAGTTGCTTACTGTTAATAATTACTGTTTTATTGCTTCCAGGGAAGCGGGGGGCTGAGCTGCGCGCGGGGCTCCAAGCTACTGCTTGTCCTGTTTGTGTTGGCCCTGCGTCTGTTTTTCCCTTGAGCTCCAGATGAGTTAGAGATGAGAAAAAGTTTTGCCTCATGACTGTACGCACGTCCTCTGCAGCCGGGCTCTGTGCTGGGGGGCAAAGGGGTCCTCCCTCCTCTCTCTGGGGTGCCTCTGCTCGAAGTGGAATCGTGTTTTTCATCCCTCTGCCTGGCTGCCTTGCGGGAGACTCATTCTCTCCGTGGCTTCTCCGCCCTCCAGGTCGACCCGCAGGCCTGCACGTATCCATGCCAGTGTCCCTCCCAGCCTCTGCAGTGCCCCGCTGGCACCAGCCACGTCTTGGATGCCTGCGGCTGCTGCAAGGTGTGTGCCCGGCAGCTTGGCGAGCTCTGTTCCCCGCAGAAACCCTGCGATCATCACAAGGGACTCTACTGCGACTTCTCCAAAATCCACAGAGGCAGTGGGATCTGCTTAGGTGAGCGCTGTGCGTTCTGTCATTGCGCGGTTTGCTCGTGGCCCCCACGCCCTCCGCCCCGCAGACCTCCCGGGAAACCCACGGCACCGTCGGGATTCCCTGCAGCGCTCGGAGCTTGAGCCAGCGTGGCGGTGCGCCATCTGCGCCAGCCCTGCGCGCCAGCAGATTCCCCGACACCGCACACACGCGGCCTCCTGCGAGGAAGGACGTTTCCAGAGGCGCCGGTCGGGGTTTGGGACGCTCCTTTCTTCCCGTGGCATCGTCGGTAGCGCCTGCGGGTGAACGCCAGCCGTCTGGGCTTGTACTGGGAAGTTGCTTGGCAAATCTCACCCCAAATCGCACCGCCTTGCGCTGAAGGTTGGCGTTTTGCACCCGACTGCTTGCGTGTGAGAGGCAAACCGTACGTCTGGCGGTAGCACGTGGGTGGGAAATGCTGAACAACTCGTTTGCGTGTGTAGAACAGGAGAATTACTGAGCCAGGTAAACACAAATGCAGAGCTGTTTTCTCTCCTGGTGCCTCTTTTCAGCCAGAAAAGAAAAATATTTTTGTTTTTTTTTTGCATAGTAGCTACTTTTAAAGGTTGCAAAAGTTATTTTGGTGTGGAGGTAGAGAAGAAAGTATTTCCTCAGTCTCCTGTTCTTGGTTTAAAAACAAGACTGCTCTGCCCCATCTCTGCCAGGAGCCAACCAATTTTTTGACTGAAGCTTCTCAAAGTGGCCAGGAAGACAGGAGCGCTGGGGAGCTGAGGTGAACGTTCTGGGAAGCGTTTGGCCACCGCACGCGGCATCTCGGGCAAGGCTCCGGCAGCCGCACCGCTTGCACCGCCCCGAGCCGGGGGCTTGGGATGGAACTGCTCTGTTTGGCAGGGCCAGGGTCACGTACAATTTTTTTTACTCTAAATAATGAATTTAACTTTTAGAAGGTGTTTTCTCCTTTCTTTTGAGAAGTTTTTACAAGTCATTGGTTTAATTTTCCTCCCCCATTTCCTGCGCTCTTTAGCAGCTGCGTGAGCTTCCTGCACTTTCTGTAGGCCTGGATACACGGAAGAGCTGGGGTTGAATGTTAATAAGGTCAACACAGGCATAATTAATAACATCCAGCGGGTATAAGCAGGGAACTGGCCAATCAAGACTGGAAACGAGGTGTAATTTGTAGAGTAAAGGTAGCTGAATCACTGGGAGAATTTACTCGGGAGGGTGGAGGAGTCTCCGTCCCAAAGACTTCACGTGAAGACCAGACGTCATTCTAAATGCAGCGCTTTGGATTCACCCTGACCTGTGGGTTTGATACCAGGATTTTGGAGTGAGGGTCCCAGATCTCTGCTGTGTAGAAAACCTGGCTCAAAGACCATCGCTGTCCTTCCTGCCTTTAGATGAGAAATGACGATTTTGGTGGCAATAATCCCAGGTGAACACAGCCCAGGATATCTCCCTAAATCAGACTGAGGGTTGGAGACATCGTGTCCTTGGGGGGTATCTTTGTGAGTGCACACTGTTCTTGGGAAGATGGGGGATTTCGGAGGCAGTGAAGGATGCTGGAGGGGGAGTGATGAACTGAATGAAGGGAAAGATCGGTGTTTGTGAACGGAGAAGGGAGGACTTACGGTTATCCCAGTAAGACAGACGTGATGGGAGCAGAAGGGAGCAGAGAGGTGTTGGGGTGTCATGGGAGAAGCTTCTAGGCTGGGAACCAGCCTGCTGGCCATAGCAGAAGAGACAGGAAAGGACCCATCAGAGTGGCAACCGCTGTGTATTTGTTTCATGTTATCACACTTCAGGGACTGCAGAGGAATTCATCTCTCCCTGCCGAGACCTTGGAGTAGCAGAAAGGTAGAGATGATCCCGTAGTAACTCTAGAGTAGGAGAGCCTACGGGTGGCCTGGGTGCAGGGCGCTGGCAGAGCTGCGGCGACCGGAGCGGCTCGCTTGAGCTCTGCCGTGTTCCCCGCGGAAAAGGGCAGCAGTCTCCGTGGCTGGACGCAGTGTCTGGAGGCGGGAGGTGGCGGTGGCACCGAGCAGAGCGGGTACATAAAGAGCCCTCTCGCTCCGCTGGCGCAGTCCATTTTGGTGCTTTAATTGGATCAGGTCGATGGGAAAGTGAGGTTGGTGTAGGGTAATGAAGAGCATGACGAAATGATGGAGTTTTGAAAACATAATAAATCCCCCAAGCAGGCTGCCGTTCCCTTGGTGGGGAGGAGAGCTGCCGAGGGAACAGCACGATCGGTTCGTCGGGGAGGGAGAGGGCTCCGGCTCAAACACAGTGAAAGAGGATTTAAAAATAAATTTGAATGGTTGTGTGGAGGGGAAGTGGATGGCTTCTACTCCGGTGGAAAAAGTGAGGATTTTGAAACTTCTGAGTAGGAGCACAGGAGTATTTTTATACCAGTGGCACTGAAAAGAGTTGCAAGTCGAGATCCAGCTCTGGTTAGAAACAAGGCATGAGCAGCCCGGAAGGATTTGTGTCCCCTCAAGGACTTGCTGGGATGGAAAGAGCCTCTCGCTCCTTGTTTGGTCCAAGCCCTTTCTGTCCGAGACAGTGTTCCACGGGCAAGCAGGACTGAGGGGAAAATAGATCAGGTTTCCTGGTAAGCCTCCGCGAGCAGCCAAAAATCCTTCTTTTTGGTTAACTTCCCAATAGAGGTTTTCTTGGATTTTTTTTTTTGTTTGTTTTTTAAGGGTCAGGATTGCAGAAAGCGGCAGCTGATGAGAACTGTCCAAAGCAGGGTTTCTGTCCTGTGAACAGCTCTGAGAGTTCAGCATTTCACTTCAGGCTGAAAGAAAAGAAAATTAAAAAAACCCCAAAACTCGAAGTTTCCGGGAGTTATTTAGAATACTCGTTTGGCTGTGTCAAAACTTTCCATTTCCATTATACGAAAATGTTTCATCTTGATCTTTATAGTATCTAAAATAATTCCCCAGCAAAACGCTTCCCCCACGGATACTGTCCGACACGGATTTTGGTTGAGCTGCTGTAAGAGCATAAAGGGGATCTTTGATATCAAACTGAAATGCTTCGGTTGTTGCTCATAATTATGTTTTCAATAACACGTTTCTGACATCGATCTGTGCCTGTGAAACTCTCAATCAAGAGTCCTCTGCTGGAAAACTTTCACTGGAAAAATTGTGGCTGGTACAGCCGTAAGGGCTTGTGAGCGTTGCTGGCACCCGCAGAGCGACGACGGCTCCTGTGTGTCAGGCAGCGTTGCGTTTCCTTTTTCGCTCAGTGAAGTTTTGTCGGGAAGGAGTGCAGGACTCGTAGGAGGGCTGGAGGCGAGAGATCTGCAGAGCAGAACAGAGAGGAACAGAAAAAGTTGTGGCTGGAAGGAAGCAGGGATACGTGCATCACAGAGGAGTCAAAAAGGTCATAAACCCAAAGTGTTATTTTCCTTTTGTAGCTACCTTGAGACCTGTGGGGAGCCAACAGCTCATAGGAGAGTGTTGCCTTTTGGTGTCCTAGGAGTGACGAGGAGCAAAGCCGCTGGCTCACATGTCGTGGCGGGAGGGCATCTCGCACAACTCCATGGACTGAGCCGGCTGGGAAGACCTCGGGCTGGAGGACAGGCTGTTTGCAGGCTGGAGGGCGGCGAGGACAACGCTCTGCACCGTAGCTCATTCAAGCAGAGATTTTTATAGAGAAGTTTGGGAGGTCTGGCACAGCTGGAGCCAGCTGCCAGAAATCGATATCAGGAATAGCCTTGGGTCCAGGGAGCCAAACATTAAATGTGCCAACTTCTGCTGCCTCCAGCAGCGGGACGGCGGGGCAGGGGAGCGTCTGGATGTGGGCGCGTGTCCGCTGTGCCGTCCTGGAGCAGAGGCCGTGCTGCCAGCCCTGTGCTCAGCTTCTCTTCCCCCTTCCCACAGAAGGCTGTGCTGCCATCCAGCGTGACCTGGACAGGCTGGAAATTTGGGCAGAGAGGAACCTGATGAGGTTCAACAAAGCCAAATGCAGGGTCCTGCACCTGGGGAGGAACAACCCCAGGCACCAGTACAGGCTGGGGCTGACCTGCTGGAGAGCA
>Ga0065711_1033975_pt1 | contig 24488 bp, 22 predicted proteins | sample Hoacrofraction12_FD_59098 | JGI IMG/M metagenome (GOLD analysis project Ga0065711, IMG submission 59098) | Hoatzin crop microbial communities from Cojedes, Venezuela - Epithelial fraction 12 v2 (version 2) | ecosystem: Host-associated > Birds > Digestive system > Esophagus > Crop | place...
ACAAGGTCCTCTACAGCCTGCTGTAGGTGACCCTGCTTCGGCAGGAGGGTTGGACTAGATGACCCACAGAGGTCCCTTCCAACCCCTACCATTCTGTGATTCTGTGATTCAGGAGGGAGAGGGAAAAAATACCGCATGAAGAAGATGTTGCTGCGATGCACCTGTAGCTTGGGCATTTGGATGGTGATGCTTTTAGCCCTGCCTGTGCAGTGCCGGGCCACTCTTGCTGCTGGGACCTTATTTTGAGGACCAAGCAGCGCCCAGGTCGAGCTCACTCACGGGTTGAGACGCTGTCAGAGGTGGGAGGGCTCCTGGCTTGTTCCTTCAGGGCCACCACGGTGACGGTGTACTCTTCCCCTGGCTTCAGCCCCGTCTGGTTGAAGGTGGTGACGGTGCTGGGGAGCTGGGCGATCATGCCGCCCTCGTTATTCTGCCAGGGAGCGGAAATAAGCATTAAGAAAACAAAACAAAAAAAAAGAGGTATTTTTGGGGGAAATGATGCATGGCGGGGAGATGACCCCCACGTTGCATCCTTCCACACCCAGCTCTGCACTCCCAGATCCCATCCTCCCCCTGGCACATCCCACCACGGAGGTGCAGAAACCCAGGGTGAAGCCACCCACTAAGCGTGGAGCACCCATGTCGCTGGTCTGAGAAATCCTCCTCCATCCCTTCTTCCCCCCCGCCTGCCCCCAACGTCTGTATTTTGCTGTCTGTACGTCTGCTGTCATCCAAAAGAGAAAAGATAAGAAAAGCAAAGCCTGAGCTGAACTCCTTTTCCCTGCCATTCAGGTGCCAGGAGCCTTCTGTTGTTCATCTATAGGTATGAAACTGTAAGGTCTTTATTCTGCCATCTCCTGCTTTTTAAGTATCTTTATTAAACTCATTATACGTCGTGGTTTTGCTCTGAAAAACTGTAAGGCTTTAAGCAACTGCAAATGTCACCTTTCCTGCCAGTGTTTGGACAAAGGGTCTTTTCTTGCTGCTGTCTTCACTAGTAACACGCTAAACAAATCTTTGCACATAGCTCGCCATTCATATTCATCTCTTTGCTCGTTAAACAGGAAATCTTCCATTTTAGCTCTAAATTGCCAGCTTACATTTCCTAATTTTCTTTCCTTAATCTGTCTCCGCTTTGTCTTTGTCCCCGGCTCCATCCCCAGCACATGAAGCGGGCAGGCGATCCCCTCCTGGCCGGCTTTCGGGGGGCGAGCGCGTCGCGGGGACCGCCGAAGGAGGGGTGCTCGGCGGGAGGGTGCGAGCATCCTCCCGGGGATGCGGAGCCCCACACTATAGCATCCTCTCGCCTGGTTTTCAGGCAGGCAGCGTGAGCTCAGTTTTGCTTGTAGAGGTTACCTGCGATGCTGCTGTTATAGCTCTGGGTTTTTTCCACATTGTTGCCTCTGGAACCAGGTTTTGGTTTTATCTGGGGTGCGGCGATGGTTTAGCGTTTGCCCGAACAAGTGTGTCTCCCAGGCAGTGCAGCAGACAGCACCCTCTGCCTTATTTTAGGAGAAAAGCTGGCGGCGGAGTTTTGAGAGAGCCCAGTTTTGGCAGCAAACAGGCAGAAGCACGGCTGTGTCTTTACGCAGGACCACGTGCTTGACCAATGAATGCGAGAACTTCGAAGCCCAGCGAGCTGCATCCCTTCCCCATCCCAAAAACCTGCATCCAGGAACAGCCATCCTTTGGTGCCTTATCTCTTCCTTTACGTTCTGAAATTCTTCTGCAAGTTTTAAGCTTAAAAACAGGAACGGGGCCGACAGTTTGTGTTTATCAGCGAGAAAATCCTATCACTGATGACCGTGTAGGGAGAAGTTTGCTTCCATCCCAGTGATGCCTCACCCTAAAACAGATATATCCCCATTTATCTGCTTCAGGGGGATGCTGTTGAGCTTAATTCCTGAATATCAGTGAAACGTTTGAAAGACAGCTAATTTTTTCTACCGAAAGCTCTTCCCTGACGTTGCCTTATCGTTTCAGCTTTTATCCGGACACTGAAGGAAAATTACCCTGGGGCTTATACCTGTCACACCTGAACTTTGCCTTCTGACACAATTTGCCTGTGGATGTACCCAAAACTGCACCCAGATCCTTCCAACCTTTTTGGGGAGTGAGGGAATGAGCTGTTTAAAGCAATCAGGCCCTTGTTTCATGCTCTATAACAGTATTTTACAGTGAAGAGCATTTAAAACTTTGGGGCCAAGTTCTGCAGTTCTCCACTGCCCAGAGCTGCCTTGGACTCCAGCGAGGGTTTTGTAGAAGTGAAAATGGCATAATTGAGCCCTTAATCAGCATTTCTTTTACTGCTGGAGCTTGAATGCTCTTGTGAAGAGGCTCCATATACAATTGAAGCTGTACTTGTGGCTAAATGGTGTAGAAATTATGAATATAGATGAAATACTCGATGTGCAATTTTTGCTACCGCGCATAAGAAAATCTGCGATATTTAGGGCAACATTTTCATCCTTTCATCTTTCCTGGCACAAATTCTACCTGTTCATCACCGCGATTAAAATTCCATGGCAGGAATTAGCTGTGCGTGTGACTCGGAGATGCTGAAGGTTGTTGTCTGAGAGCTGGTGGCTGCTCGGTTCGATCTGGGCTGCTTTGGGGAGCTGAGCGTGCTGAGAGCGGGGGTGAGGAAGAGTGGGACGAGGAAGGCAAAGGAGATGGAAGGGAAAAAGAGGGGGTGACAGCAAGAGGCAGAGAGGCTGGAGTGTTTACTTATTTATATGCTCGTCTCTTGATTTTATTGGGGAATTTCTTTCAGGACATCTATGTCTTGACACCAAGGACTGCTGAGGAAACGCAAGCTGGCAGTTGGAGGTTGAGGTGTTTGGATTTGTCTGATGTGAAGCACACAAATCACAAAGAAAGATCGGGTTGTATTTTTTTGGGGGGGGGCTAAGTGGAAGCTAATGTAGGATCTGCTCTCGGTGCTTTTAGGGTGACTGGGTGTACCCCGCAATGCCATGTGTGCAGCGCCGATACCTTGGGGATGAAGCTGATCTCCCAGCCATCGAAGGGGAAGGAGAAGGGCTCCCACTGCACCTCCACCGTTGTCTCCGTGATGGTCTTGAACTTCAGCCCCTGCGGTGTGGCAAGGTCTAGAAGGCAGCAGGAGGTAGTGAGAAGATCGGGCTAGGTGTGCGGGTGCTGCCAGTCCCCACCCCGCTCCCTGTGGCCATTTCGTTATCTGGGTGGGTTGGAGGGAGAAGAGGGAAATGCCTGAGCTGCTGGAAACCAAAGCATCCCACTGCGTTAGCGTGCGAACGGAGCGAGCAATAGGGTTGCCAAAGGGGTGTCTGGATAATTTATGTTTTCCCCCTGCCCTCAGTATATTTAGTTTCTGAGGATCCTTTCTGGGGGTTGCCATTACAGCTTGATACTCCTGTTTTCCTCTGCGCATCACGGTCCCGGTCAGGACTGCATCTCTCCTGATGTGCGGCAGCATCCCCTCTCACTGTGCTATTGCCCGTATCTTGGGGATTCATCACGGGGAACCTCTCCAGGAGTGCCAGGAGAATGTGCGACTTCTATGATACAATGCAATATTTTCTATGAGGAACAGAGTGTAGTATTTTGGGCCGTATTCTGGGGGCTTCAATCAAACACTGATTTTATTCATTGGGGTTTTCATCAAGATTGAGTCTTTCTGCAGAGGGTGGACATATTTTCCCCCTTTCCCGTACACCCATACAGATATAAATGGGGATAAAAATATCCGAAGGCTCAAGTTTCTGCTGCTAGAAGGTTTTTATGGAAAATGCGAGCCAGCTTCAGCATCACCTCTGGTTATCCGGGTACCAAGCAGCAAGTGCAGTAGGATACTTACTGGTCATCACCTTGTAGGTAACAGGGATGCTCAAGACGTCGCTGATGACTGCGTAGACGCTGACATTGTAGGCAACGCCTGCCTCCAGCTCCGTGATGGTGATGCTGCTCCAGTCCCCGGGCACCCGCTGCTGCAGCTGGGTGCCCCCCGGCCCCGACGGCTGATAGGAGATGACGTACTCGGTGGCTGCCCCGGGCCTGTCCCACGTCAGCTCAATGGAGCTGTCACTGATCCCCGTCACACGCAGGTTTTCAGGAGGAGCCACTGATGGGAAGGGCAGAGGTAAGGATTGCGTCAGGGTGTGTGTGTGGCTTGTCCTCCCGCCCACCCGTGGGGAAGGGTGCATGGGTCTGCTGGCGGGACACGGGCATGGGCTTTTGGCTGGGGGTTGCGTGCTGTCGGTGGTTGTACTAACTGCTACAGCAAGGCAAAGGCTCAGGAGAACCTGACTGCAGCTGCTGTTGCACCAAGGATTTACCACCGATGTTGAGACAAACATCGCCGGCTTTTCGCTCGCCTCCCAAACTTCTGCCTGTGACGTCTTTGGGGAGAGGGACAACAGGGAGGCAGTCAAACTGCCGGGGCTGAGCAGGTCCTATGGGGCATGCTCTGCCAGGTATGGGTTTCTCCTAGGCTTTATGGTGCTCCTATGGGGCTCTGGGCACCTGGAAGCCTTTCCTCATACGTTAGGGTCTGTTTCTCCCTGTGCACATCCCCTACTACCTGCTGAGCAGTCCTGCCCTTCGTAGCCTTCCTCGCAGACACAGAGACCGTCCCGGCAGACTCCGCGGCTGCTGCAGGCGTTGGGGCAGTGCAGCCACCCGCAGTCCTCCCCGGCGTAGCCCTCCTGGCAGACGCACGTGCCGTTGACGCAGTGGCCCTTCCCCGAGCAGTCGCGGGGGCACCGCAGCTGGGAGCAATCCTCCCCGGTGAAACCCTCCTCGCAGACGCACTCGCCGTCCACGCAGAGCCCGTGGGAGCCGCAGCCAGCCGGGCAGCGGAGCTGGGAGCAGTCCTCGCCCCCGTAGTCGTTGTCGCAGATGCACTGGCCCTCCAAGCAGACGCCGCGGCTGGAGCATCCCCGGGGGCAGCGGGGCTCGGAGCAGTTGCTGCCCGCCCAGCCCTCCATGCACACGCAGCTGCAGGACTCCAGGCTGAAGTTCCCATGGCCGCTGCACTGCGGGGTGTAATCCAGCTGCCCTGCAAGGACGCGGGACCAAGGGTCAGAGCCCACCAGGCGGGAGGTGGAAAAAGGGCAGCGTTTGCCCCGGGTCAGCCCGTCGATGGGTTGTGGGGAAGGGGAGGAAGATGTAGGGCAGGTAGGGGATGGTCCTTCCTCTGGTTGAGCACATCCAGCTCTGGGGAGATGGTGGCTTTAGGGCTGACAGGGGCGGAATTGGTGATATGGGCTCATGGTGGGGCTTGGTTAGGTCCCCAGGAGTTTATCTGTCCCCTCAGGAGCACTGGCCTCCATGGCTATGGGTGGTATCAGCCTTGTTGGGGTGCAGGTTCTCCCTTTGGTTTCTCTTCAGCTCAGTGCTCAGACGATGGGAACCTCCCTAGACCTTTTACTGGGAAAAAGCCTTCCCTGGCAAGCCCTCTGCACCAGCCATGAATCAGCAGGCTCCTGCTGTCTCCTCTCCACCCGCTGTTCCTCTTACAGGTGAGGGAACCTGGTCTGCTCACTATCTCTCCTACAAGAAGTAGGTATGTACCCAAAGCCATGATCTTCAACCCTGTCCTGGTGAGCCTGATTAAGACAGAGCCGTTGGCTTCGCACAAAGTATCAGGGGTTTGGGTGTGTTGGGGTTGTGGTAAAGTGGGGAAAGCACACAGCCACTGCGGCCACCACCTCCAGTGTCCCCCTTTACCCAGCAGCCTTGCACAGCACACTGGGGTGAGGAGGGATGCATGGGGATGAAGGCACCAGTTACTCTGGCACTGCCAGCGCCCCCCTCTTTTGGCCCTCAACGTGGACCCATTGCTCCAGCTAGGGGTTTAGCCCAGCCAGGCTAATTTGTCCTTGCAAATTCTTACTGCTTTTCTTCCTCCTATGCACCAAAGAAGAGCACAAATGCTTTCTGTGGTTCCTCTGACCCTTGTGAAGCCTCTGTGCCATGAAGACCACAAGCCGTGAAGACTTTGTGATTCCCCAACTAAGTTTTCCATCCCAGCTGAGCTACCTGAGCAGCTCTTCCCATGGTGGGTGCAGCAGATGCTCATGTAAAAGCGGTTCAACTACGTGCTGTACCAGAGAGACCAGTTTGTGCTACTTTGCAGGATGCTTCCCATCTAAACTGTGAATACTGGGAACGGCGATCAGGTTCTCTGCAGATCTCAGCCTCCAGTGAAGTTATCAAAAGAGGAGAGATGATGCTTGTCAGTGTGCTGGAAGAGAGCGGCTTTCCTTGGGGAAACGCCTTGGGCTGTGGGGTAGGGATCCTGATCTCCTTTGCAGTGCAGTGATTTGAAAGCAACTCTGGTAAAAAGAAATGAAATTACTCCGGTTTTAGCTCAGCGTGCATCTGGGATTGGAGTGGAGACTCCACCAAGCAATGAATGTTTAATGGGACAGTTTGTGTACGTTGCAAATAACCCATCAGAGTTCCAAATTAGTTCCTTTAAAACATATTTTTCCTATGGCGTTTCCTATGTGATATTAACCCTTGCTTTGCACACGCCGGTAGCACGTTTGTGTGTTTTCCATTTTGTCTTAATTATTAACGCAGCTGATGATGACGGTCACGTTGTGGGGGGACGTGGGCTGAGCCTGTGGCTGGAAACACGCTGACTTCCCCTGGCTGTGCAGGAGATGTCAGCCCGAGCCACCTCGCTTGTCCCGGTACCGGTTTCTCCCTCCCCGACCCACACACCCTTGGTCCCACTCTGTTGACCTGAGCGCGTGTCACTCCTGTTTCCTTCTAACGTGTCCTCAACACAGAGGAGTTGGGGTACCACTGGAAAAACCACACTCATAACTGCAAAACTTCATAAAAGGCAGTGGGCTTTGGGGACTAAAGGGTTGTTTGCAATTTTATTTCCTCCCTGTTCTTGTTGTTGGCCTGAAAAGCAGTTTTCCCCTAGAAAGATGTCCTGCATGGCTCTCCTCACTTGGTGGCTTTTTCCGGTGAGGAGCCCTGGTGCGTCGGAGCCCGGAGCAGGGCTGGGCTGCATGAGGGACAGATGCCCTTCGGGACAGCTCCTCTTACCGACCTCCCCAAGGTGTAAGGAAAACCATCAGCGTGCCTTCTCTCACGCTATCGAAATGCAGCCCCTCGCCCAAACCTTTCCTAACCCATCTCATTTCAACGGCATGCTGCTTCCCTGGCTCTGCAGAACGGCCGCAGTGAAATGAAGGGCTGTCTTTGGCGGGGTAACCCTGGTAGGGGGTCTCGGAGAGCTTCACAAACCACACGTGTTGTTACTCAGATGAGGTATCCTGTTGATGGTTTTGTGCCTTTGTTACAGGTTTTATTTGCTTTTTTCATGGCAGCAGATGTTACTCCCTGTATTTTTTTATCATTTCTTTTTAAACTCAGCTTTTCGTACGCATTCACTCCTCCTACAGAGAAGATCAAGGGGCTGATTGCTGGCACTCACGGTGCCACCTTCAGCCCAGGGACAGCATAGGAGACCAGCAGCTACGTCTCTCCTCCCTGTCCCACGAGCAGCGGCAGATCTCTAACAGCATTGCACGGCGTGCAGGCTTGGGAGATCACCTTGCTCACCCCTTATCAGCTGTAATTTTATCGGTAACAGGGCTCTAGCTCTGGCCATTACAGGGTTTCTGCAGCAGGGCATGAGGACTCAAGTGACCATATCCCTCCCTGGTGCTTTCCTGCTTTGGAGGATCTAAGCCAAGCTTTTCGCTCAAAGCCACAGCCACACCATAGCTAAGCATAGGTTTTCCTCAGTCGCCACTCTGAGTGGCATCACCAGCTTTGTGTTTATTCCTCCTGTCTTTTGCTTGAGCCCTCAGTCCCCAGCAAGAGCTAACAGGATGGCATTACTACCTGTGGCTGCATTTTCTTGGCAGCAATTGGAGTTGCATTGGTCCCGCAGCATGGAGACCTCCCTCTCCAGCATCTCAATCCTGCTCAGCAGCTCCTGCAGGGATGGGAGGGAGGTGGAGCACTTGAAGGCCTGCTTGGGGAAGTTTATCCTGTGGGTGAAGGTGACCTGGCTCTCGCTGTCGGAGGTCTGCTCTGCATATTCTGCCAGACGGTCGTCTTCTGAACTCACCTCCTCGGCCGAAGACTTGAACATGGACGAGCAGCAGCTGTCCAGAGGGATGTTGATGTTGTAGATGTGGTGGAAGACCATGGGCTGCTCTTTAATGGGTGGGCTGCAATTGGCAAGGCCACCCTCCTCATCCACCGCTGACCTCTCAGCTGGCTCTGTTGTCACCTCCAGCCGGCACTCAAAAGGTTTGAGGACAGCGCCCAGCAGAAGCAAGTTGAAGCTGATGAGCACGTTCCTCAGGACTGGGTTTTCACTATCAGTCCCCATTTTCTTGGGAGAGGGAAGAGTCGTCTAAGCCAGCCTTGATCAGCCAAGCTTTGGGAGGACCTGGGGACACAGAAGAAAAACAGCATGTTTGGTGTTAGCCCTGAAACTGTGCTCAGCATAGAGAGGTAAGTGCTTCTGGGCAAAGTCATCCAGAGAGATACAGGGCCAACTTGACACCCACACAGTTCTGCTGGCTTTGGTAGAGCCTAAATCAACCCTGAGTGGAGACCATGGCTGGTGGGGAGACCCCGCCATAGCCCTTGAGCAGTGACAGAGGCAGATTCTTGTTGCTATTTTTTTTTTTTTTTTTTTGAAGGAAACGCTTAATCTGTTGCTAACAAAGCATCGAATATGGGTGTGTTCAGCAGAAACACCCTGTATGGGATCTGCTTTCAATGCCACATCAGTACAGCATGTAGGGTCCAAAGGGTTAATGCATGGGTGACAGTGACACATCCCTGCGCTCTCCTTCCTTGTCTGCTGTGCCCCAGGAGCTGTGCCCAGGGTTGCTAAGCTTCCTCCAGTAGCTATAGGAACAGCAGCCTCGATGTTAAACACCGTTAAACTACACCACGCAGGCTCCAGCTTGTTCAGGTCGATGCTCCGAGCAGACAAACCCCTCCCATTAAAGTGGCTTCACCTCCTGCCCGCGCTCTGGATTATGGGTTAAGCTTGCCTTGATTTGGAACAGCACAACTTCTCGTTCTGGTGCTGTTCACGAGCCCCTGGGTGGTCATCCAACCTCCGAGGACCACAATTATCCCTGGCCTAAAATCACCAGTGCCAGCCCAGTTGTGCTGGCCGTGGATTCGCACCCATTACTCTTGTCAGGACTGTTGTTTGCTGACCAATACCCAACTCCAACTGATTTGCTGTGAGGAGTCACTGCCTGCTCTGTCAGAGGACAGTGCTAACGGGCAGGTGAGGCTGTGTCTACAACGTCGTTGCTCCCAAAGATACCGTTTGCCTTGCGTTTCCTTTTCAGGAGATAGCTGACCTGCAGTCCAAGAGAGATTGCTAGAGCATGGCTGCTTGGAGGGCATGTAGTGCTGTGGTTAGAGGCTCTCAGCTGAGCCCTTGCACTGCTTTGGTGTCAGGACAGTTAATTAAAGATTTCCAGCTAATAGCTGCAAATGCCTGATTGGATGTCTTGCAGCATGTTAGGAGGGAAGGTAAATCACTGTGTTCATGGCTCCCTATCTGTATTGGGTTTGTGGGACCTGGGCTGATGAACACTGGAGATCTGCTTTGCGGTTCTTTCTGCACCAGCAGTGTGAAAGATGCCCCAGGCACCTTGAATCTGGTCAACACGCTCTTTACAGTGCTGGTGGAAAGGTGCGAAGGGCTGAGGACCTCCTCGCTGCATCACCAGAAACTTTCCCAAAGCTCCAAGAACTTGTGGGGTTTAGGAATTATCCAAAGCCAGGACATGGCTCTTGCAGCGTCCAGCCTTAATAATAACTCTATGTTTAGTACCATAAAGGCCATGCCTCCCCCCTTCTCCTACTGCTAAATGAAAATATATGTTTACTGGTTACTCTCCTACAATACCATGCTACTCCAGAAAACATCACTATTCAGCCGCCTCGCAGCATGCACAGGGTTATTATCCCGTATTACCACAACGTTCCTGCTGCACTTTTCTCCTCAGCTCCTTGCTTAATGCCAGCTTCTCGTGAGCAGGCACCTGGGACTCCTTTGGTAGGCTCTCTCTTTTTTTTTTTTCTGCGTGGTTTTAGGGAAAGCAAGAAAAATGGAAATAACTCTGCAGTGGGGTGACCTCCTCCTCCTTCCCCCTGGCTCCTGTGGTGGCTGTGGGCATGCTTGCAAAAGAGGGACAGGAGGGCAGTGGAGATGACAACGGGAGGGAGTGAGAGGGGTGGGATCGATGCTCCTTAAGCGGTGATTTGGGGCCGCACACTCCTACCCCGACCCCTTCAAATCCTCCTCTGCCTTCTGGGCTCACCGGCGGCTCCTGGGTGGCCCTGGCTGACCCACGGAGAGACTTCTTGTCCCCGTGTAATGGGGCAGCCGTGACGGGGGGATACGCAGGGACTAATTAGCGCTGGCTGCCTTTGATTGACTCGCTGGCATTCAAGGCTAACTACCCGCTCCTTGGCCTCTTGCTTGGCTTTTCTGTGTGTGCTGGGAGTGGAAGTAATTGTGGCTGTGAGCCAGCTGCGCTGAGCCGGGTCAGAGCTTCAAAGCAAGACTCCTTGCAGGACTGCAGGAGCAGCTTCGACGTGGGGAGGTGAAATCCTCCCCCTCCCCGCTCTTCAGATCCAGCCTGGCTCAACAGAGCCTGTTTACGAGGGGTGGGGGGAGGCGGGTTCCAGTTGGGTGCAGGGACGAGCGAGTGGGAGACGGGTCGGTGGATAAAACGGGGCGAGCAGATGCACGGCGGAGACAACCTGCTAATGACAGCGAGGAGGCTGGGTGGTTAACGACTCTCTAACCCACAGACTGAAAACCATTCATCTGCCGCCAGGCTCATTGATCTGAGTCTCTTTATCGGTGGATTCATCGCGGCAGACTCCGGCGGGATGCTGCCCAGCTCTTGTTTCTGAGCAGCAAGCCAGCATCCCCCTCCAGCCCGGCTCAAGGAGGGGGGCCTTGGGCAAGAGGTGATGCTGTGCAGGTGGTGGCATCCTCACGGCACAGCGCTAAGTGAGCTTTGTCTTTTCTATTACTAGAAATGGGATCGTTGAAGGAAAATAAAGAAGAAAAAGTATTCCTGCCTCCACTGAATGCTCGGTCAGGCTGAATGCCACCTCTTTGCTGTGACATCACCCCAGTTCAGGATGTCCCCAGCTCAAACCAGGCTGAATCCACGGGGTCCTGCAGAGCAGGAGGATGCTCCTTGGTGTCCACCAACCCACAGCAGACCGTTTGAGCCATAAATCCCTATTAATCCTTGGCTTCTTTCTGGAGGCTTGGGCTGACAGCTCTGAAGCTCTGCCAGATCTGTGGATGAGTTCCCAGGGTCTGTCGTCTCCATTCCCTATCTGGTCCTGCATTGTTTCCTGCTCCTCCTGTCCATGACTTGCTTTTTCCTGATGGACTCCATCACCGTGAGCTCAGCTGGGGTGGGTTAATGCCGGGATTTGGCTGAAAGTGCTCTGGAGCTGTGTCTGTGGTCTGACAGCTTGAGGCTTGTCTGCTGGGGAAGAGAAGTCTCTTTAATGTTCCTGCTTCAGGTTCCTCACCCTCCTGTCCTCCCAGTGCTTCCCAGTCCCATGGGCAGTGACAAAACCATTAGAAACCATTGACTGAGCAAACAGATCCAGGACTATGTATTTTTTTTACTTCTCACTGTAAGAGGAAAAAGAGTTAATTTCTGTGGCCGTTTCACACGTAGAATCAGTTGCATTAGGGCAAATTTATCTGGGGTGCTCTTTCGTCTATTTTTGTTTCCTTTCTCCTTCACTGCCACCAAGCTCAGATAAAAGTCCAAGCTAGTGGTGTTCCCGGTGGCTTTGGTCCCTCTGTTCCTGGAGGTGGCCTTGGAAAAGCTCCTGGCTGGGGCAGCGAAGGCAGATTTCAGCCTGGCGCTTTCCCGGCATCCGACAGTGATGTCTTCTCCCTTGCTTTCCACCGGGCTGGGTCAATGCCTCTCCATCTGCCCGCACGCAGGGCAGGACAGTTGATCTCCAGTTGCCTCTGGCACAGACAAACTTGAGGCTGCTGCTTTATTTTAACAGAGCTGGTTTCCCTTGATTTGCTTTGCTTTGTTTTTTTTTTCCTACAGTTCCCCAGAAACACGGGTGTTTGAATTAAAGTTCAAATTAAAGAGTTATTAAAGTTAATTAAGAAGTCTGGCAGGCACTGAGCTCTCGGCTCCAAAGCATTTCAACTTTGGGGAGCTGTGAAATAATCAATCTGCTGCCGTTTCTGTGTGGTGCTCAATAAAAAAACCACACAATATAAAACTGAGAAAAATATTTGAGGTCTTTTGCCAAACATCTACCACAGCAAAGCGCTCTCTCCCTCCCGAATGGCCTCTCTCCATCCAGGATTAGTGTCTTACAGGCCAGCGAAGGAAGAAACAGAAAAACCCTATTAAATCCACAGCGCATCCACCCTAATTATATATTTTCAGCTATTTTTATGTTTTGCTGATGAGCTGTGTCTCTGCGAGTGGCTCGGGGCTGGGAATGCAGAAGGGAACCTGCGCGTGGTGATGCTGGGAGCAGCTGTGCCGGGAAAGGCATGAGCGGGGTGGCAGCGGCTTTGGGGGGCATCATCACCCAGAGATGCAGCGCCGTGTCCCCCGGCAGCATCCACACCCCCTTTTCTTATTGCTCAGCAATATCAACGTGGCAAATGTAAACTGTGCCCCGGGGGCTGCTGCGGGCTGGGTGCAGGGACAACAGATCTGCATGATGGGGATGACGCCAGCAGTTTTATCTCCAGCATTTCGCTGGAGATAATTTAGTATTTGGTTAGTTGAACAAAGTTTCTGTTTTCATGCCAGTTTTGGTGAATTTCTTGGGTTAAAAAAAACCCCAATGCTGCCTGAAAGACGCTTGAAAAATTCTAGTGTTTGTTTCTCCAGACAGATAGTGTGTATTGAAGTGTTTTTAAAATCAGTAAAGGTGTGAAAACGAAGTGGATGTTTTGTTCTCATTGAGAAACGCTTTAATCTACCCAGACCCAATAGATGTATGTGTGTAAACATACATATTTATATGTATTTATTGCGTTCTCTTTTCCTGAACACCAGATAAAGCACAAGCCCTCCTTTTCGGTGCAGATGGCAAACTGGAAAATCAGTGGGAGCTCAGACCAGGACTCATCCTTAACGCCGACCAACAAACCATCAAGAAACGGAGCTTGCTGCCTGCTTCCTCGGCGCAGCAGGAGCGGGCAGGTATTAGCTAACACTCAGCGGTCCCCGAGCCGTCTTGGGGCTGGCTGATTGCAGCTGTCATGTGTTCCCTGCTGAAGCTCGGCTGGCAGGAGCCAGACCGCTGCGATGGATTTGCTCCCCACTGCTGCTAATGGTGGGAGCAAGCCCAGAACATGGTTGTGCGTGAAGCAGGCAGGAAGCCTCCAAGTCTATTATTTGGGCTTTTATGTTGAAAAGTGTGTTGGAGCTTTCCCTTTAGCCAAAAAAAACACCCACTCTGGACGGTTTTCACGGCTCCTAAATCCTCCCCGGAGATACCCAAGCGCTCAGTGCAGATGATGCCTATTCTGTGTTCCAGCGAGATGCAGCCCGTGCCAGCTTTCCTGCCTTCGTCGGGAAGGAAATTCTGCTCTGTGTCCATGGTTGGCTTCCCAGCCACACGCTTTCCACTCCAAGATGACCACACAGCTGGGAAGATGAGCTGGACTCCAAGCTCTACAGCTCAACCCCATTTTTTTTTTTTTTAGACCTCCCAAGAGTGGCTGTAGCACTCACTGCTTTAGAGCAACTCATCGCTCTCGTGCACCAGCATCGTCATTGGCTCTACGGTGAAATTGCTCCGGGGTGCCACAGTCCTCCAGCCACGGCAGGTGAGGACGTGTGCATGGAAGGTGCACACCTTGCTTTTGTTTTGCTTTGCTTTGTGATCCAGCCAGAAACTCTTTGTGATTTGCCCGTCTCACTGGAAAGCACTTGTGTCGCATCAGCCGCTAACGGAGAATTCGTGGAAATAATCGGGTCAGCTCCTCAGCAGCCTGAAACTGCTGCAAATTTGGCCTTGTGAGGCTGATTTGCACCAGTATGACCCTCCTGAGCAGATGTAGAGATGCAGACGATGTGTCCTGCAGACCTGATTCCCTCCTGCATTTTTCCAGGGCGAGGGCAAGAGCACTGTCCCCAGTTACATCCCTCATGATGTGCAATTTGTCTGCTTAAAAAGTTTTTCGTTGCATTACTTCCCTGGGCTTCATGGCAGGGTGAAGGTCCTTGCTATGTGCAAGCAAGCGTAGTCCTTTCCCTGACCAACTCTTTCTGCATCCTCTGCCTAATTGCAATCCTTGTCTCCCCTCTAAACTCAGCCTGCTGCAGGCTTTCGGGGGAATTAAAGGAGATGGAAATCTTTGAGGAGTGAAGCATCACGTTCCCTGTAATGCCGGACCTCAGCCCGAGGTCAGCTAGTTGAAGGCCAGACCCTGCAGATGCGTGGGGCTGGAGCTGAGGACCAACACCGATACCTGCACCGCGCCGAAGAAACCCAGCCGAGTCATTTCACATCACCACGGAGCAGCCCTTGGAGAGGGAATGATTTTTGCCCCACTGACTAATTACATCTTAAAGGATGGAATACTCTAATGCTTTTGCCAGTGTTCCCTAACTATATATGTGGAAGAAGAAATCTATAGTTCCCCCAACTGACTGTAAATTCTGCTGGCTTAATAATTCATGTCCGCCTCTGTGATTGCAGCCCACGTTATATCTTTCTTTCATCGCATATTCTTTTATTGAATTGCCATGGCATATATCAATAGCCTCTATCAGCTCCCAGAGGAAAGAAGGCAGCTGCTTAGCACAAAGGTTTCAGGGGGAATCTCCTTTCATTTTCCCGTTAACAGGTAAAGCCCGGATCCGACGCGTCTGACTTCACCTGGTCTCGTTCGACTGCTGCCTCCCATCTGCTCCCCTGCAAAGCCCGGGGAGTCGCTGGGGTAAGTCACGTTTTCGCAAGGGGGCCAGCTCTAATCCAAGCCCACCGCAGCATTTTACTGAGCAAACTGTGGCATTGCCTGTCTGCGTTTGTATACCCAGAGGCAGCAGCAAACAGGTTATCAGCCCCCCCTTCAAAGCGACCATGCGCCACAAAAAGCACTTGCTCGGTGTAAAATTCACTTGTGTGCCCATCTTGCAAAGGTGGGCACCTAATTTTGTGATGAAAATCAAGGTGAAAGCCTAACTTTGTAATGAAAGCTGTTGGCAGTGGGCTTGGGCCCCAGCACCCTGTGGGTGATGCTGAGATGCAGGCACAGGCTGCAAACCGTGGTGCAGCACGTCACGGCTCGTGGTTAGACACTTTCCCCTGGCCTCTGTCACCAGTATAAAGACCCAAGGTGTCACACTCCCAGCTGGGTCCATATGTGACACCCTGGTCCTGTGGTGCCTGAACTCCCAACTCCTAATGGGAGTCACTGGCTGCTAAAACTGAGCTCTTCCATGCCTACTTACGAGGCTGGATGTGTGGTTTGAGTTGTGGCAGGTGAGTATTTGGTAGCCTGGCCCTCTGAGCGCTAATATTTGATGTCTGTTGGAGATGGCCTCGGCTGCCATACTGCTTGGACAGCCCCATCCCTCGGGACTCCCTGCCCACGAAAGGCCATCACGTCCAGCGCTTCGCACCTTACATTTATTCACACTCTGTTAATAAATCCCCCCTCGCTGGGCCTGTATGTTGCAGAAGGGTTTATTTTATCCTTGTACAGCATCACAGTGTTTCCTGCCTCCAGGCATTAAAGCAGTTTTACTAGGGAGAGCCTGGGGACAGAGGCTGGGGCGGCTCCCGCTGCTCTGCCCTGCATTTACCCATAATGATGCTCCTGGGAGCATCGCTCCTGCCCCATGCCTGGGGAGAGACTATGTTGCTAAAGAAAGATTTTGGGACAGGGCCAGGCCTTTCTGAGTTGCTAACCTTCAGTGTTAAAGCTGTGTGTTGTGTTTCTGAGCCCTGCGATGGCCACTCTGCCTGCCCCGCCAGCTCCCGGAGCTCCACCGGAGATACTCGGAAGCCGTAAAGGAGGAATTAACCATAATTATGGAGCATTGCAGGGCATAAACACCCTCTAAATCCTCTTTAATTACGTGGTGGCACTTAATTACATGGCAAGTGGAATGTAAGCGCAAAAATAAATATGATTTCAGTTTTATCTTCAGCAAGGGCACCAGTAATTAATTTTGGAGGGTAACATAGGACCCAGCTGAACATGGGCATGGTGTGGACCCTCCATGCACAGTGCTGAAGAGGTGCCGCCACCCAGGACAGTCAAGCAACCCTTCTCTCTCTCCAGCAGCCATGGCTTTGCCATCCCTTCCCACTCACCCCTCAGCAGCATCCCTCTTTCTGTCCACCCATGCATAGGCAGAGACTTGCGGACATCAGGACAAGGCAAGAGCGAGTGGTGGGGTACCCACTCATCCTCAAACATGGAGAAAACCAGGCGTGAGAGCTTCCATGGCTAATTCATCCCACCTCCATCACGCTGCAAACCCACAGCATATAACTGGTGGGGTTTGGATCACACTTGGCCATGGGCATGAGATTTTTTTCTGCTTGTTTTCTCCCAGCAGACAGCTTGGGTGCCAGCAGCAAGTCCTCATGCTCATGTAGCTGATGCTTGGCTGTCATGTTACATTAGAGTCTATGAGTCAACCCGGGCCTCCTCAGGGCTTAGCTGAGGCGGATGCAAACGACCCAGCTCAGGAAGATCCATTGCCAAAAAGCGGTGCATTGCCACTACCCCCGGTGCAGATAGAGCGTTCAGCTTGATGAAGAGGAAGAAGACTGTGATGAAGTGCAAAGTCACATTGAAGAAATCAGATGATCCGTGACCTCCATTGCCCCATATAATCACCGCTTGGTGCCAGCGCGACCAGGAAATGGATAACAGTGCTGCAGACCAGGAGAGGAAAATCCCTGCTATCATCATGGCTTTGTTTTACCATAATTAGGGAACTGTGGCGTTTTCCCCCGGGAACCTGAGCGGGGACACCCGGGAATTCAGTTTGCTTTTAGCAAAAGCAAAACCACCTGCTAAAGTCAAATGAGCACTTTTTTTTAACTTGCTTTTTGGTTTGCCTAGTCATATATGCCCTGACCCAAAGTCAGGGCAACGGAAAAGAAATGCTCATCTGGTGTGGTTATACTTTCATTTCCCCCCCACATGTGTATTTTTACGGTGCAGAAATGAAGCAGAGGTGATGTGATCGTGAGGTCGTGTATGCTGTGGCTTACACCTGCTTTACAACCTCCACATGAGAAAAATTCAGATTTTTCTCCCTTTTTAATATACTGCTCAGACTAAACCATGGGATACGGCTGATTTACACGCATATGCAACCGGTCAGGTAGCAGCAGGGATCTCGCTGTGAACCCTCCAATAACTGATATCTTCTGCTCGCCTTCCCATTGTAATTTCCCCTGAATATTCAGAGCAGCAGCAGGTACTTGTGCAACAGATTTGGGGCTGGAGCAGAGCTGGCTCTTGCTCCAGGGAGGTTTTGCTTGGGCAAAGCTTTTCCCAGGTCCATTCTGGGGACCTGCAGGGTCTCCTCAGGAGGGGACAGCCTTGCGGTGGCAGCCACAAGGAGCCTGCAAACGTTTTCTATCATCTCCTGTCAAGAAGACAGCCGAAGAGAGCGTGAGCAAACTGGAGCAGAGAAATGAATTGTAGTCCTGCTGCAGAGACTTCATTTGATAAATAATGTATATAGAGTTTGCAGTAATAACTGCTTTTTTCCGACCCAGGCAGCCGGGCTGGGTTTGGCACATCCTGGACGTGTTCCTCCTTCCGGGTGGTGAATGGAAGGACGGGCGCTCGCTCGCGTGGTGGGGAAGGCAAGGCAGGCAGTGAAAGGCTCTGCTGTGTCAGATGGGTTCATCTGGGGCTTTTCTCACAGCTGACGAGCCGTGCGTGTGTGTGTGTGGAGAGGAGAGGAGGCGGCGTTTCCAGGCACTGCAGAAGGCAAGAGATGCGCTGGGGGCACAGAGTGTAGGAAAGCTCCTGAGGTTAACACATGCCAGTGACATATGGCTGAGAGGAGACGTATAGCCCTGGGTGGGCAGGTGGGCACCAGCTGTCCCGACACCACGATGCTGCACCCTGTCCTGCCCGATGCTGGAGATGCAGCTTCCCCATCCCAGCACCACGTTTCTCATCCCTCCCCTGAAATCTCTTTTTTGGCTTCGAGCATGCTTTCCAAAGAGCGCATGGTATCACTCATGAGTGTGCTCCCAGAGGAAAGATGGGACCTTGGAGATCGTCAGCTAGGGGTGCAAGGATTTCCCTGTGCAATCCCATGCTGCTGTTACAACAGCGTGAAGCGAAGCAGTCACATCACCTCCCCTCCCAGTCTGCCGTCCCTTCAGCTGTAATAGCCATTGTGGTAGGGCAACCCAGCTGGTGGGTTTGGCCTTCATCCTCCCTCCTCTGGCATCTCAAGGTACCGAGATGGGAAAACAGGGGCTGAGAGTGGGTCTCTTTAGGAAGCCAAAAAAAAAAAGGAGGGAGAAATTCCCTCCTGGCTCTTTTCCCTGATGCCCTTTAAAAACTGCTTTCACAACAAGTAAGGAGGCGGGATAGGGGAGGAGAGAGGAGGACCGTGGCCACCAACTGAGCCTTGGAGGCCGTGGTGGCTCAGGCTCTCCTAACCTGCAAGAGCCCAGAGAGTGAGAGGGGCTCACAGGGGTGGGACAGAGCTGGTCTGGGCTTTTAGGATGGGTGTCCTCTACAATTAGTCATGCTGAGATATGCAGTCAAAATCCCGGATTCCCATAGGTTTAATCTTCCAGCTGGGACAGCTGCCACAGGCATGTATGGGGCTGAGGAGCTGGCTGGGTGCCTGCACAGACCCCTCAGAGCCACTGGAGCTATATAAAATGGCATTAATCAAGGCACACCAGAGATAATGCTCTTTAATCATTTTTATGGCAGGCTTTGAACATTTCTACAGGAGCAATTTGGTTAAAAATAGATTTGCTTCTATTGGATTTTGGAGGAAGATCTGGGCTACCATATTAATGAAGGTGAGCGGGAAAACCCGTATCTCTCCTTATTTTACATCCTTGTGTAAGAACTGGAAAGAACCTCAGTGCTTCTATTGCAGGGAAAAACAACATCCTTGGGGAGGTAAAATAGCTGTAGTCAACGTGGGCTTGTACCAGCTGAAGATCTGAGTCAGGTTGGGTTTTTATTGCCATATAATAGGTAAGTACCTCATTAAGGAGAGGATATAAATGGGTAACACAATTTCATGGAGCCTGGAGCCGGTGCAGGGCGCAGGAGGTTGGGAGCAAGCCCACTGCTTTGTGATGTTTTTTAAGCTAGAACTTGGTTTTGCTCACTTTAGTTCTCCCAATAGTATTGTAAGTGTTGGGGTTAAACAGTTCACAAGTGAGCACTTAAAATCAATTTTAAAGCCCTCTTTTTATGCTGAAGAACTGCGTGGAGATGTAAGGCTCCGGATGAAGGAGGCTCCTTCAGTCCTGTGACAGACAGTGATGTGATATAACCTCTTTCATGAACGGGTCAAAATTCATCTTTGAGTTGACTCCCACAGTCCCCAGTGTCCCAGAAGCTGGGCTCAGCACCTTGTATTTCCGAGACTCTTCTAATTTCTAAGCCAAAATCAACCACAGTCAGTTGAAACACACTTGCCTGCCTGACTTTGCTGCCCTCCTTCACTTCTGATCGAACGGATAGTAAATAATGACAAATAACACATTGTGGCCATCCGAGCAGGGCTTGCTGAACCGAGAAATCGGATCGCTTGGGCAGCAACTGCAACATTGTGGGAAGATGGGAAATTGCCAAGAACATTTGCAGAGTGAGAGCACAGTAATTTGAAAGCAAGGGATTGCTGGCTGCATCCTACTCCTGCAGAAAGTGAGGACCAAACACCTCTTGATGCCTGCTGGGAGCAGGACAGCCCTTTCAAATGAGGCCACTCAACCTGCTAGTTGAGATGGACATAGACTGCTTCTCACACACCTTAAATAGAGCAAACAGGGCAGCGTTCAGAGAGACATCTTGGTATATGTCTGCACCCGGTCACTCCCTGGCTTCTCCTACCCACCACTAGCCTGTAATGGGCCATGCAATGAGAGCCATACAACTGCAACTTTCCCTTCGAAGTCAGAAGCGTTAGGCACTGCGGTGTCTCTGCTACCTGTAACGCCGAGCTGTGGCTGCTGAACAGGGCAGGGAGGACGGCACTGCAGAGGATGGGGCTGTTTTTCCAGGTCTGGAAGCTGGGCATCCCTGGCAAACTGCTGGTGGGGCCACCAGCTGGGAAGCTTTGAGATGCATCATGGTGGCACCGGTCAGACCTCCGTGGTTCTGCTGAAGTTCAAAGTGTTGCAGCAGGAGAAAGACTGAGGGGTTGAAGCCTCTGGGAGATTTGTGCAAGAAGGTCTTCATGGGAAAATCAGTGGGAAACGGCAGAAGAAACCTCAACCGGCAAGGCAGGATCCCACCTGGGAACAGACTTGGTTGGTTCCTCGCTGCAAGGGACAGATCCAGTGACCTTTCAGAGCAGTCCTCCTTGAGAAGGGGACAACGACAAGGTAACATCCCAACACTTGCACACGAGTACAATGTCTCCAGTTGGAGTGGGTCAGGGGATTCTTCTGGAGGAGGTCACCGTAAGGCTTTCAAGCATGCTTATATTCTGGCACAGCTATTTCCATTGTGGAATGGTTTACCTTTTGGGATACAACTCATTCATTTCGTCTGGCCAAGCGGTAGGGTGGGCAGCAGCAGGCAGGTATTTATTCCCCACCCTGGCCCCGGCTGTGCCGTTTCGCCCTGGATACCTCTCGCTGCCGCTACTGCCGCTTATGCCCTTTGAAAAATGGGAATAATATACGGCTATCTCTCTATGAAACGCTGGGATGACAGCCTAATGAATAGTACCACGAGCTGGTTGAAATCCACTTCTGTGCAGAGGTGCCAATCTAATTTTCCACTCTAGATAGACGTTTAATAACCCAAAGTCCTCTTACTCCGGTGGGATTATCTATGGAGCACTTTTCTTCCACCACGTCCAAAACACCGTACTAAAATGCATGCGAGAAAGGAAAACAGCAAGCCTTGTAACAACCCCCTCAGACACACGCGTAGCTGGGTGGGTGACAGAGACAACCCCGCTGCTGAAACTGTGGAGAAAGATGAATTTTAAAACCCGATCTGAAATTTGGGTGGGTTCTCTTCCTACCCTGGCAGGTCCTGCCCACCTCTAACATGGTGTTTGGCTGGCGTCTAGGAGATAAAACTGAGCTGTGGTGTCTCTGACACCTCGTTGTCTTTTATAAGTTAAGTAAGCGGAAAAGAATGTTCTTTTAATGCAAAGCTTGGCTGGAAGATCAATAACAGCTTCACGTGTATTTTTGTCTAACGCTTGGTTTTGTAGGGCTTTGGGGAAAAAAAAAAAGTTGCTTTTCATGCAGCACATGGACACGAATTGCTCTGCTGCCAGGTTCTGGGCTTTTATCACAAATTACCTCCCTGGCCTGAGCCATGGGGGCCAAAACCACGTGGCCAGGGACGGGCAGCGAGCCAGGACTGCCCGTGCTGGTCTCAGACCTCCTTCTGCGGGAGCGCTCTGCCCACATAGATGGGCACTCTACAGCCAGGGCATGGCTGGTGTGTAGCCTGTGGTGTCCTGGCCTCGAAACGCAGTGTGCCTTGCAGAAGGGCTTTCACCCATTGCTGCTTGTAGAGTGCCGCAGGATGTTCTGACGGAAGGTTTTCTGGCTGCAAACTCATTATAATCATTCTCATCTATGATTACGTTTCCTGGCAGGAGATCTAGTCTGCTAGATACACGCCTGCCTTGGCTGATCTGAAACCAAAGAAATGCCAAGGGTTGCTAATAGTTATTTTGAAATTCCATCTTCTTTGCCCTGTGCTTCTCCTTTCTAAAGCTGCTGCAGCTCTCGCAGGTGAGATGGCTAATTGCAAGGGGTGGTACCAGCTGTAAATCGATAGTCTGGCTGATCACTTCCTTTAAATCCAGGTGGTTCTACTGATTTCTGTGCTTATTTATGTCGGCTGAGATCAGGTCAGGAGCAGAATATCTATGGTCAAGGCAGGGGTTGAGAGATTTTGTAGTGTTTGGAGGACAATGAGTGTCTGTGGTTGGTCATGCTCTGGACAGATAGGAGATGTGAGTAAGAGGGAGAGGAAAGGGAGGTGACTTTTTTTATGAGGATTTGGCTTCCAAGCGGAGCATCCCAAGTCTTGTGGGGTAACCATGAGAGTGCTGCCTTTTACTACTGGGCAGAAGAAATGCCAGAGGACCTTGCAGTGCGGTTTCTTGTTCCAGTGTATAAGTTAGCATGCTGCTGGTCTGCTGTCTGATGGCATTGAGAAGTGTGAAGGTGGCCTTGCTGGGATGCTTCGAGGAGGAAACTCACTGATCTGCTGCATCCTGTGCTCTGGAATTCAGGTGTGCTCGATGTGTTGGGTTTCTGCTGTGCCTCCTTCTCTACAATGCTGTGCCTTAAGATGTCTTCTGTATCTCATGTTTTTTTTTAATATCTATATAAGAATATATAAATTTTACATCTATGTATAGATAGAAAGATATATGTATGTGCTCCACTTCTTGATGTGTGGTGGACCCCTGTTGCTCTATGTAAAGCTGGGATGCTAAAAGGATATAGCAGTTATTCTTAAGGAGAGGCATGTGTTTGGAGGGGACTCAAGTATTTTCTTTAAGTCTTCACACCCTGAGGAGGGTGACATTCAAAAACAAACACCCAATCTTCAGCTCCTCCGAGCTGGCTGTCAAGCATAGGATGGGAGAAGATAGGGTGGGAAGGTCTCATCACTTCACCCATCTTCCCCACACTGTGTTTTCCGTTGGTGGTTTCAAGGTGGGCTTGGTTCATGCCAGGACTTCACTGAGTGCCTGGCTGATGCTCTGCTTCTCAGCACTGTGTTTATATCTTTATATTTTACTGTGCTGCTCTGATAGCTCTGAGCATGCCGGTGCCTACCACAGCCTTTCCTGCCCTTCTTGGGTTGTCCCAGAGTCTTTCCATCCCCCTAACCATGGGTGCTTTGGAGCATACTGACTTTGACATGATATAAATGAAATTTAGAGGAACAGTTGAATGCAGTAAGGTGCTCTTTGTTTACTAAAACCAAGATGTGAAACTTATTTGTTTTTTATTAAAAACTACAAAAATAAAAGATTTGTTCTGGTTTTGAGAATTTTAACTAGATCACTGATTTCCGAAGTCACTAGAGTGCACAGTGTTAAGCTGGTGCAACCACAGCTGGGGTTATCCAGCGGTGGGTGTAAGCTTTCTATAATGGCCTTCTGAGGGGTTTTTTATTTATTTGTTTTTAGATAAAGCTGCTCTGTTATGTGTTATCTGGATTTGAGTGAAAACAGGTCCTGTAAGAACTGGACAGACAGCAAAGGCGGGAGCATGTCGGGATGGTGGGGATGGGGACAACTGGTGTCCTACAGGCAGTGGCGAGTCAACTGGTGCCCTGCTCCCAGTGCGAAAGGGTGGACCCCAGGTGGGGTTACTGGAGATATTGGAAACCTCTGCCCTGAGCAAATTAGGCAAACATAATCCATGTGCCCTAGGGCTGCTTCTGGGTGCTCTGCCTGGATGATCACCCCGGGAAGCGGCGAGTGTGGCTGTCAGTGCTGGAAGAGGAGTCTCCTTCCAGCTGGATGCAGTGCATCTGGATGGGGGGAAGCTGCTGGACACCCAGACGGGGAACTGCCCACCCCCAAGCCGCAGTGCTCCCTCTCCCTGGGTTAACTTCAAACCACGTCAGCAACTCGACAAGCTCTCTTTTCCCTTGATAGATATCATGCTTAGCGTTTTTGCTATGGTTAAACAGCAGGATAATGCTTCTGTACATGATCACAGACCTGATAGAACCCCCACCGAAGTACCTGCCTTTCCGAGGAGCTTAAGTAATATATTTTCGAAAAGCACTTCAGCGACCTTTGAATTCCCGTGGAGCACTCGAGTCTGTGCGACCTGAGGCTTCGGTGTTATGAATCCAATTCTGAAAAAGCCTGGAAATTGATTTATGGCTGTGTGAGAGGTATGCAAGCTTCGGAGGCACGAGAGACTTGATGACTTGTTACCTGACTCTGGAAATTCAGTGCTGGACTGTTGCCAGGGGTGTACCCGTGGTGGGTCCATTCATCCGGTCGCAGAATCGCTTGTGGTCTCACCGGGCACTTTCCAGCTTCAGAAAATGCAAGTTCATGTTAAGCTGAGTTTGAAAAAAAAGTGTCGCTGTCAGTTTGTGAAGCCTGAAATACTTTAGTAAAAAGCGCTGGTGCTGATGGGATCCATTCATCTGACACTCATCTGGTGGCTCTGCCATGCTCACACAGCTCTGTCTGCTTTGGGTCTGAAGTGATCTTGTTAGCATGGCTTTTTCAGGGTGGGGGGGCGGGGGGTAAGTGATGGAGACTTGCTTGCATTTC
>Ga0065711_1033976_pt1 | contig 24488 bp, 19 predicted proteins | sample Hoacrofraction12_FD_59098 | JGI IMG/M metagenome (GOLD analysis project Ga0065711, IMG submission 59098) | Hoatzin crop microbial communities from Cojedes, Venezuela - Epithelial fraction 12 v2 (version 2) | ecosystem: Host-associated > Birds > Digestive system > Esophagus > Crop | place...
CCTTGAATGTACTTGCAGTCATACACACGCAATGCTTTCCAATATCACGGTGAACTGCACACAAAGACTGGGGCATAAGGTGGGCAAATGTTTAATAATGTTGTTTTTAAGGAAAGTGACACAGAAAAATTAATTTCTATTTTGCACACAATGTGCCAATTTGATTCATAGTGTAATGTCATTAAAGCAAGTAGGATGAAGTTAACCCAATATGATTTAAAAAAACCTTTGATGTATTTTCATTTTCTTATAATAACAATTGCAAAACTAAAAAAAATAAAATCACACTTATTTCAACTAGGAAATACAAAGATATCGTTCTTTGAATAATTCAAAATTTTCTTTGGAAGAAATCCTGTTAATCTGAATACAGTTTTTTTATACCAAATATTCACAAGAAATTCATGAGCACTCACAATTCTTAACAGCTTACTTCACATTTTCTTCAGGTTCTCATAGTTCTTCCTGATAACAGAACTGTGCAAAGAAACTGGAATTCATCAGTAGCTAGTTGCTCTGCCAGTTGCTTTGCCATACAAACAAGGGGGAGAACCATATGCATATTTAATCAAAGTAATATCAGTTCTGTAGGGACCTGACTCTGTAAAAAAGGCAGGCAGAGAGCTGGGTATGTGTGGTAATCTACTGAGAACTGTTTGAGCAGCTCTGCTGGCAGGAACACGTATCTATCTAAAAATTTTTTTTAGGTCTTCATACTGGAATCAATCTTAAATAGAAAAATTCAAGTGCAACATGTATGCTGTGTATGTGTACAAAGAAACACAGTGTATATGCATGAAATCTAACATATCATCAATGCCCAGATGTAGAATACATGCATAAATGGAAGACTAGATCATACCACATGGAATGCAGTTTTTACCTAATAAAATTACTTTTTTCCCTTTATTAAAATCTGAACTCCTACTGTTTAATGTTTCAAAGATTTTCAAATAGAAAGTGCCAAGCCTTCTCCCACATATATTAACTGAGGCTTAGCAACACATAAAAGACTTGTTCTTAATCAAAAAATATAGAATCACTTTATGAAAAACTGTAAAATATAATTTTGCACAAAAGCTATTTTGGCAACACAAGTAGTAGTTGTTAGCTACAACACATGGGAGCCTCTGCCATACTCTCAAATACAAATTTAGACAAGAAAAGTGGATGGGGAAAAAACAGAGCCAGTAAAGTAAACAGTGTGTGTGGCAGAAAATAGTTTCATTTACAGTACTATCTAGCTTCTGGAGAGAAGCCAGAGACCTTCCCATGAAATATTTCTGTGCTTTTAATGCTGCTGCAAAGCTTCAGGGAATTCTAATTGTATAAACAGTTACGGGGAAATGAGATGCACTGTGAGACTATGTCCAGCCAGTGGTAGAGTGATAATTATGTCTCAGCATCACCCATTTAGAATATGAACCTTCTGACCAGCAATTCATATGCATTTAACAAAATTGTCTAAAATTCAACCAGTTAGCAGTTTCTTTTCAGTCTGATTACACAGTCAGCTTCCCAAAGCTAAAGCATGTACAGTAGATCTCATTCCTCTGAAATACAGTTAGATGTTTCATTGTCTTTTGATTTTGAATAATGCCGGTTCTCCAATATTTGTATTATGATATAATTCTAGTGCTTTAAAAATCTGCCCTTCACACAAGCCTAAGCATACATATTTTAAAATTACTTACTGTACATCTTCACATTTTGTTTAAGGCATGAACAATGGCATATGAATGGAACAGTTTCCAGAAAAGCTATCTTTTTGACAAAGGCCAGTCCAAGCGCATCACACCAAAGGACTAACCTGAAGCCAGAAATGACAGCGTTGTGACCCAAGAGTTTTTAACAAAAATAGTTGAAACAAAATGGATTTTTTTCTCTTTTCTTCCTTCTGTTTGTTGTTGTTTGTTTGTTTGTTTTTTAATTTAAATTACATTACTCTTAATGTCTGTTTAAAGCACCGGTTGCAGTTTTGTGTTTACCACCTCTTCCGAGTGACTCTGGATAACTCATCTGCTTCTTTTGTTCTGAATTTTCAGTGTATGAAACTTGAAAAGGTTTCTGTTTCTTTTTTTTTTTTCCCTCTCTTTTTTCTCTTTTTAATGGCTGCTGCAAAATTTAAAAGATCCAGAAGCGGTCAGGGGCCTGGTCTAATGCACTTTCAAAAGTCCATTATAAAGATGAATATAAATGCAAATGATAGGTTTTTCTGTAGACCCACAAACCACGCTTAGCTGTAAGAAACATATTGTGCATAGTTATTTTTTTCTTCCGAGTGATATGTTTACTAGATCTACATTCTCAGTTTACCAGAGCACGGGAATTTCTACTTTACTAAAGCCAGGATCCTTTCGCAGCTCCCAGTAGGTGTCATTGGTAACCCAGGCTTCTCTTTGATTAGCGTCAATAACTTTTCTGTAGAAAGGAAAAGAAAAAAAAAAAAAAAAAGACACAGAGGGGGAAATAAAAGTTCTGACCATAGATCTCTGCTCTTCTGCAACATGAAATCAAATTCCATACCTCCCTGATCTAATCCAAAATTAAATCTGATTTCGTATTTCTAAAGGACACAAGAACAGTCAGAGATTTAAAAATAAAAATTGACCTCTACCTGTGTCAAAAGTGGAAGCTTTTAGAAAACAGGCAAGATTGCAGATCTGTTGTCTGACCTGTGTGAGCAGGTCTTAAAGCCACATAAAGCCTCTTTGGCCATTACAGATTCTGGTTATGTGCAGGGGATCAACCAAGAGGCCTAGCTTGCCGAATGCAAGCCTTTTACCACTTACATTGTTTGTCTCCTCTGTATTTTGCTCATCTTCCACTACAAAACTGCATCAAGCAAATTCAGTCTTTTCACTTTTGATTCCCCATGCTAAACATCAGCCTATTTGCTATGACTAAACCCTTGTTCCAGAAGAATTCTTAATTAAAACCAAAACCAACCGAACAACAAAACCCTCCACTCAAAAAAAAGTAAGTTGTAATTTAAGTGTGTATATATACATTTATATATATATCTTTTTATAGATATATCTATGTATGATCTTGTTGTTCAGGTCACTATTTATTACTTTGTTTATGCAATGACTTAAAACAAAAACATATCTAAGTCTTAGATCCTAATAGTATACTTCTATTCCACTTCAAAAAACATTGGCCAACTGGTGCAGCAGGCTTGTATCGCTGTTGCCCATTGTGAGAAAATGATCTTTCAAATATGAAGGCTTAAACTGTGTAAAAATTGCTTCAGGCAGAGATCAGATATCTGATTATTATTCTTTAAATTGCCATTTTCCAGTGCTTTCACAATTAACAGACTATGTTGGTGGCAATTCTTGTAGTATTTATCCAGTCACACTACAGAAAATAGAGACTTACTACTGAAATGATTAGACTCACTTAAAAAATTTGGGTACATATTCAATGCTGTTTTCCTCCATGTACCGCCTCCGACCTCTCTGGAGTTCCTCTATTCTTTGTTTCTCAGATGCTGCTGCTTCAATATTTCCTTCCTCCAGAAGCCTGTATGAATAACAACAGGTCCTATAGCAATCATACAGTGTCTAAAACAAAGGATTTTCGGGCACCAACTATCACAGGAGACAAGCAGAAGTCAAGCCTGCTGTCTGTGTTGTATCCACTTTCAGATCTAGTCGCAACCTCACAAAATAAGAATAACTAAGATATGACTCCCCAGTTACATGTGCCTGACCTATAACCTAAGGCATATACTTTCTTGAGTAACTTTCGCATGTCACAAACACTGAAGTACTATGAACTGAGAACTAGGAGGGAATTAGCCTTGCTACCATTCATAGCAGGACGGCGTGACATTTCAGAGCCTGTCTTTATAGTTTGTTATGAAGAATCTTACCTCTGCCTGCAGATTGCACTATAGCTCTACTATACCAACAAGATGCTTTCTACTTTCCCTCAACTGGGTAAAGCAGAAATTTGATTGCAATACTGAATTCCAACTCTGCTAGCATAATCCTCCAAAGCTTAGTTCATACTGCAGTGAAGACATATAAACAAAATTCAATACTCAGCCAAACCCAGCCTTAAAACCAGCAAATATTAAGTGAATAAATAAGCATTCTTGCCTTTGATCTGGCCTGAATCGCGCATCTGTTGCAGGAAGAAGGTCTTTCAGTAACGGATCTAATTCATTGAGCTCAATAGCAAACCTCGTGAAGCCGTAATAACGTTCATAATTGGTTGGCATGGAGCCTGTATGAATATGTATGAGAAAGAAAAAAGCTTTTTAAACTATTACTCTAAACATGCAAGAGATTTGTTTATTTATTAGATTATAACAACAAAAATATTAATATACTTTACTCTTACATACAATTAAAAAGCATCAAAAGCTATTCTCTAGGTGGAACAACATTCACTAAATATTAATTTCAACTGCTTATCCTGCAGAGGTTGTAATTACATACTAATAGATTCAAAACTCTTATGATCTTCCTTTTTAAATAAAAATTACTGTTTTCAAGATTTTCAAGTTAAACATAGTTTCCTGTTCCCCCGAAAGTAGGCTTATCAAATGTCTGTAAAAAAGCTAACCTTAACGGATCTTCAGAGTTAATTTTGGAACACAGCGCTCACTCGCAGACCGACTCGGCCCTGTCCAACACCTTCAACACTAACAGCAGAGTAGACATTTGCAGAGCAAAAGTTTGAACTACTGTCAGTACAGAGTGGGGTTCAGCACAATTCCTGGATAATCACACTGCACGTATGAAAGACACTATAGGTGCAAAGAAGGACTCAGTGCCTCTAAGCAAGTATTACGGTAGTCAAAATTAGCTCCTGAAATCACAGGAGCTCACCACCTCTGAAGGCCAATCCTTTAGGATAATAAAGCATTAGGACAACAAACTCAAACTGGCACCTCCTGTTTGTGGAATCCAAATAAGCTACCCTGCTCTCTGTGAGAAGGCAGGCACACATGCCCAGACATCCAATTTTTTTCTTAATTTTATTCTTATGTTGACCCCAAGACTCCAGAATATTTGACCAGGAGTCAGACTGAGATGTGTAACACTATGCCCTATAAGAATATTTCTATTTACCATTATTGTAAACTCATGTAAATTCTTGTTTATTTGTCTAGCCAGAAATTTAATTTCTCCAGTAGTATTTTGTGTATTTAACATGATGGCTAAAACAGCTTTGCATAGTTTCGGGTTACACTACAGTGCCTGCCAGAGTTTATTACGTGCTTCTTACCTGGCCTCCATATGCACTTGGCTGAAGGTGCAACCCCACAATAAAGGCCTTCATGCCACTTTCCAAAAAGGCGATGAACCACCTTCCCTTCTTGATCTATCACAACACCCTGGACCTCATTTACATTTGAATTCCAGTAGTTTACCTGCAAGTTTAACAAAGAATTACTAGTTCACACTGGTTTTCGTATTTTGCATCGTACCTATACAGATACTGCATTAATCTTAATACATGGCACCGACTGTCCAAATTTGGTATCAGAACGCCTCACCTGGAACCAAGAGTATCAGATGATCTGATTATTAATTCATTTAGTATATGAGAAACCCCAAGTAATTTAATATGTGGTTTTGGTATAAAGATATCGAAGCACAATTTTTTATCTGCACATCTGGGAATTATACTGTTGTTCATTAACCCAAATCCCCCACAATTCAGCAAAAATGACACTTTAAAAGTTGCAAGATCGGAGCCAGTTAACATTCTTCTTTCTATATGAGAAATCCTGAATATACCTGTACGTGTAAGGGAATCCTTTGATGGGTGCTGCACACTATTGTTTACAGCAGGGAAGATGTTCAGCCAGTATTACTTGTTATTTGTTGCTTTCTGTGTCTCTTCTGTGTTTTGCTTTTCTTAGACACATTTATTTCTTACACCTTCACCCACTGAGCCAGTTGCCCATTCTCAGAACATCCATCAAAACACAAATTTCAGATTTATGGTAATGCACCACTGCTAACACTGCAATGGTATTAATGTACTTTCTTGCAATACGAAGACAAATGTATTTTTAGGGAAAACAATTGATAGCAACATACACTGATCTGTTTTTATATATGGTCCTTGCCTGGATATTAAAATACTATGCACCAAAGCAGCATTATTTAATCTAAAGAGACAAAATATTGACTACCAACTTCTAATAAAGGCAGAAGTAAAATGGCACAGAAGTTTACAGTGACTTTCCATTTTCATTGCAGTAATAGAAAACAAATTTTGACATTTCATTTTTAACCTAAACCCAATAACAGTATAGCAGACAGCTACACAGCAATGCAACGCACAGATATAAAATGTTCAATGAAATAGAGCCATACTACTCGACAGAGCACTCTCATTTCACAATTTACATATTTACAAATGTTGATAAGACAAAATGTGGAATGTAGATTTCAGTAATACTGAAGAAACAGCTTGATGTATGCTTAATCTATGCAGTTTTATTAATTTATGTATTGGAATACATATGTTACCTTAACAAATGTGAGTTTACAAATACAAACACTGCTTTTTGTATTTCTGATAGTTATCTCTCCATAGTGTTCTATCCACCTCCTTCCACTAAGAATATTATGTATGCAAGTTGTGACTTTGTTCCAGACATAGTAGTCTCCATACCTAAGAACAGATTAACAAGTAGTTGGTAACATATATTAATCATGATCATTACAGACAAAGTAAAATATAGCTCCATTATTACAAATACAAGACCCTATTCCTCAAAAACTTTTGAAACAATAGCTAAATCTATTAAAGCATTGGTTCTGGGTACATTACTAATCCTCTTCAGAGGATCTCACCTAAGCTCTAGTGAAGAGAACGGAACACTGGTGCTATGAACCACAAATCAAGGCATTATGAACCACCAAAGCCCTGCATGGCATGTTCACTATCCTCAGAGCATTAAGTGCTTTGGCCACAATTCCTTTAGGGGCAACACAGTGACTCAAAGATCAACATAAGGCTGAAATGAGGCTATAAGCAGAAAATTTAATTACAAATAAACAAACTAGATACAGAAAGGAGATAACAGAAAGGAAGCAGGAGCTCACTGGCACATCATCCCTTTCCCTCTAACAACTACTCAGAGTCAGAGCATCTCTATTGTCAAACAAGGGAATAAAATGAAGGAATTATATTGTGCAAAGCACATCCTCATTCAGAGCTGAGGGGCAAGCATGAAGACAGGAGACAAAGATGTTCCTGAGTGCATTTACTTCAATTTCATGAGATAAAGAGGTGGAGTGATGCCACACTGTTACAGGCAGAAAGAAAGGCTGGCTGCAACGTACAGGGGCAGGAACAGTACTGGAAAACCAGCAGACTTGTTTAAAGTATTCTCTCCTTGCACATTCTCAGGATTTACAACTTTGAACTAGTCTTACCTGTGGTGAAACTTCTTACTACTCTGCAAACATCTGAAGAACATGTTTTGGCTTATCTACATTTTGAAAAATGACCTTGCATGATTACTGGTGGTTGCGCTGAGGGAACATTTAGCAGTATTAAGAGCCTTGGCAAGGACAGCACTAGCTGCTGACTGTCCTATATTGCACCATTGTTCTGAACAGTTGATCACTACTGTACATGTAAAACTTGGGCTCTCTCTCCTAAAACATTTCTATCCCCCTCTGTTTATCGCTTTCTAGAGAGTTTGTAAATTTTTCCTCCAAAAACCCAAATCGGCCTTCAGGCTCAAAAATGCTCCAGTATCTCTACCTGTACACTAAGCAGAGATCTGAGCTAAACACTAACTCTCACCAGTACAATTCATGTGCTATCTGCATACGCTTCCCCCAATCCACTCACAAGGCAGCACAGATTAGGTTGCATCAAAGACTAAAAACAAAAGGAAATAGGACAGTAGCTTACTTTGGAAGAGTCACATTCAAGGTTCCAACTGGCAGAATTTCCATTGACTTCCCCCAGAATTTGTTTTTCCACCTGATATCTGAATATAATAATGAAAGACTTATAAAAACGAAAAGATCAAAGTCTCCCCCTTGCAGTGATGTGCGCGGCACACAAGATGATCTATGCTAGACCATCCGGTTTAAAACAGGACAGTATGAGGTTGCCGTGAAAACAGGAAAGAAAAAAAAAAACTAGACTATTACATTCATTCAGAAAAACTAAAGATAGGTTTGATTTTCTTCTAGGAGTCATGCATGTGCTACATTATTGTCAAATCTCTCATGAAAACATTCCATACAAATTAAATGCATATGCCATTAGATACAAGGAAAGAAAGAGCTGCTTGTTCAACTGTGTAAAAAGAACTGCTTGTGTTTGTAAGAAATAATAATTTTCTTGGTAAAAAGCTTTTAAATAGGAAAGTATAAACAGACTGCAAGTAACAAGGGAAGTTGTAACACGTCTGCTAACACTTAAGAATGAGAATTTGGAGCAAAATAATTCAAAGTATCAGTTTATAATATGTTACTACAAAAATAACAAGTATAGAAATTTTGAGTAAGTTCCAAATGCAAAGTTCAGCTTGTACAGACCAAGTTTTCACTTGCTAATAAAAAAGGAGTTTATGCTTTTGAATTAAAAAGTATACCTTGCCAAAACACAAAGTTCTTCGATTCACAGTGACAGGCCGAAATGGGAGGATGGTGGCTAACCTGGAAAACAGTTTGGCTGAGTTAAAAACAATTTCTTTTCATTTCTAAGACAATACAATTGTTGCTGCAATATGAAAATACTAAAAAACCCACACTATTTATTAGCCTATGTTGCTACAAAAATAGATGCAACTTCAGTTTGTAGTTAAAATGTTACGTACTTCAAACAATTCCTTGTGATTACTACAAAAATATATACCTTTCAGCATTTAACAAAGTTCACTCCTACTAACAACCTTTCTTTACTACTAAGAAAGTAAACCATTCTAACTAGAAAAAAAAAAAAGATTACCCTATAAAAAAAAGAAACCAAAATCTAAATCTAAATAGGAGTGTCTATCTAGAAACAAGCTTTACCTGCTCTGAGAAAAATCGAAATCCTTTGTCTTCTCTAATACATTCATAAGTTTCACCAAGCACTGGGTTAAATGGCTTGCTTCCTGCTCTAAAGTATGTAGAGGCATAGCCTGACGCTGCAAAAGCAGCTATCAGAACCTGTGAAAATACAGACAGGAAGATAAGTGAGAACAGGCAGAGATTCTTGTGTATATGTCATCACTGTGTGGTATCACACAACTCACTCCACTCAGCGTGAAATCTCGATTAAGGAAGCATGTCTGAGAGGGAAGCTATACATCCCAGCCAGAACCAGTATAAACTGTATTCCTTTTGTTGATATAATTTGGTTTTCTTCATGGCCTCAGTCAGTTTCTTTGAACAGTCCCCTAAAATAAATATCTGCACAAGATACTGGTTTTCTACCTTTGACCAGGCTTATCACTTATGATCTAAAACACAGACCCAGTTCTAGTCTATGGTCCCTGTGAATAAATATTATATGATAACTTCTCATGACATGATTAAATACCATTTTCCTATGGGAACTATTTTATTTAGTGGCAAACATAAATGGTTCTCACTCAGGACATCCTTAATGCAAAGTTATTTCAGGATCTTCCATGCATGTTGGCCTTATCAGCCCCCTTGTCTACATGTACAACCCAGATTTAGTAATCGCTAAACTAGGCCTATCTGGGAGTAGTAAAATAAGTGATATGCCACAGTAATTTAGATTACCACTTCCTTTAGCATAGTTAAAAAAAAAATCATAACAGGCACTCAGAAGTCCAAACAAAATTTCAGAAAAGCAATATGGGGACAAAAATCACTTAGCTATGGATAATCTGCTAGCAGCGGAGTGAAATTTAACCAGGTCTCCCTCTCCTCATGCTAGCAAGGACATAACACTTGTGTGAGCTTTTACATGCTTTGTTTTCTTCCTGTTGTGTAATAAGTGCTCCATTCTCTATTCATTTCTTATTATTCATAAACGCAACATCAACAGAATTAAAGCTCTTTTCACAGGTTTTTCTTCAACATTAAAAGCCTTTGTTCTTCCAAAACCTTTTTCATTAACTTAAGACATTACAGAGAAATGAGGGGATTTACTATCCTTATAAGCAATGAGAAGAATAAAGTTTCCACTACTCTTGGATACTTCTTTAAGATAGAAAGTCCTGATTTTTCAGAGAACAGTGCAGAAGCAGGTAACATATTCACAGCACTGCTATCACTGATGCTTTGGGTATTCAGCACTTCTGCTAAGCAGTCCCACATGCCTCAGACTGGGTGTGCAATTTGCATTTTGAAGGTGCTTGTTAGAAGTTTGGTTTGTATCCCTAGTATTGTACTAGGTATCTGTAGCAGAGAAGGGGACTGAATCCACATTTCCAACGAAGTTTTCAGTTGCACCGTGCCTCTTCCTTCCTGAACTCTCCTGACTCCTTCACTCCTTGCCTTCCAAGCTTTTCAACAAAGGAGGCAGAGTCCTACAGGCAAACAGCCTGATTTGCTCAGTACAACCCTGCCCAGTCCTTATAGGGTGTCCCTTTTGTGAGGGACATTAAGAAGTCTTGTAGGAAAACAGCACATGATGATAAATAATGCAACCACCTATCACAAGACAGGTCCAACTTCTTCAGTGGCAAGGAAAAAAATACCAGTGTTTAGGACCCCTCGCTCTCCTGCAGGCCACATGAACATTGCAGTTCGTGGACCTGAGCATGTGGCTATATGACAGCCACAGTCAACCTCTCCTCTCCCAGCTATCAACTGTGCTGCCAGCCCATACCAGGGAACAGTAGATAGGTTCAGCAACAACTCTGCCAACTTTCCCCTAACAGTCTTTCCATGTTTCTTCGGAGGAAAAGGACGCACGACAGAGATCAAAAGACCCTGAGAGCTGAACACAGGCTGTTGGCTGTCAGTTAAAAAAACAAGACACATTTACAGGGGAGCTGAAGTCAGGCTGCCCAGGCAAACTTTATTTTCGTGTTTTGGAACTTCTCTATTGAAAATTGCCTAGGATGACATCTTACTGACACTTCCATCGATCATAAGCCAGCCACAGAATTGATTAGCTCTCAGAGGCTGCTGGACTTGATCACTGAAAGCCAGGAAAGGATGCTGCAGGGTTAGAAACTGCCAATGCCTACATATACAGTCCTACAGGGTGAGATCAGTCTTCACATCAATAAGTCACAACTGCAGGACTTGGTTTGAAGTCAAGACAAGTCCCTCAGTCTTGTTCAGATCAAACCCACCACCTGTAATTTTTCACAGCTTTCATCTGACCCAGCAGGGAAGTCTGTCTGTTAACAGGAAGAGCAAAAAAGGACTCTGCACAGACCTCTACTCAACAGCTCTCTTTTTAATACAGACATAAGAAACGCTACACTAAATTTATTACCATGCGTTCATAAGGATCATCTGTTTCAGCAGCCTTGTCCAAGAGTTCACTGTATTCCAGCTCTTCACAAAGATGTTGTAAGGTATTTAGAGGCTCATTTAGCTCAACTGGCATGGATACTTTGGAAAGATCTTTGCCAATGTTATTTCTCAAAATATTCCACAGATTGATGTTACTGGTGTCAGGGCTGGGAGCTGGGAGACAAGTTCTCCGTCCATTCCTGAATGCACCTCCTGTTAGCTCACCATTAAGAACTGGGAAGGGGAAAATAATATTATCATAAGAAAGCATCAGATTAAGAAAAACAGACTTATCCACTGCGCCAAATCACCATCAGAACAAGCAAGCCCAACTTCACTGATTTCAGCTGAGTTGGTCTTGTACAGACATACAGTAAATCTCGTACATGAACATAACCAACGTAATTTTCCAAAGTTTAAAACATAGCAGTATACTTTGCCGAGAAATGTTGTCTGCAACACTGGTGTTGTCCTCAGATATATTATCACTCACATCACTGATATAAGATTCATCATCAGAAGCCTAAAACATAAATAAAATATCAATTATGTCAAATGCATATAAAATACACTGACAAATTAGACAACAATAATTAACCAAAACAGAAATATTCAAAGAAATGATCTCCATCCAATTAGAGCTTTTAACTACATCAACTGGATTTTTCAATCAGCCCATACTGCCAATGCACTAAAAGTGTCAAAACAAATGCTATGTGCTCCTTATGTTTCTGAATTCCTTATGATGAAGCCAAATACATCCATTAAATTTGAAAAAAGGTGACTGCAAATGAGATCAGAGATGAACAAAAAATTGATAATGTAACACGTTGGGGATAGGAGGTGAGACCAGATTGTCAGATTTGTGCTCTTTATAAAGAACCAAACAATAAAACACAACTTGGGTTTCAGCAAAAACTTATACAAACATCAACCTATCATTTTGCAAAACAAGAACTACATCAATCTTAAAACTATTTTTAAGATTTTTTCTTTTAATGAAAAGTGTTTTTATCAGAAATATTACTTTCAAAATATTTTACAGTATTTACTGTTAACATAGTATTTATTATAAGTGCTTTACCACGGGGGGGGTGATTTTGTAAAATTTCTTTTTTTATATACTATACAGACACACCAATTTTCCATGCTGATATAGACAATCCAGACTATTGAGATAAAATGTACTTTACACCTGCCAGCAGTAATAAGATAAGGATTCATTCCATTCTTTAGATGAACAACTCTAGCTGTGGTTGTGCCAGCTTGTTGCACATGAGCATCCTTGTCAAAGAGAAAACACGATGGCACACTCTCATTTCCTCTTACAGAAGAGTTGTGGTAGACCACAGCACTACTGTGGCTTTATAAAAAGGTATTTTAAAAAATAAATACATTTTTTAAATTGAAGAATTTATTCAGGGTAGCACAGGAAAGCTGTGGACAGCAACATTATTCCAGAGCCTGAACTGCATCTGACTGCATCAACTTTGAGTGAGACAATTTTTCAGGCTTTTGTCTACTTCTCTGATTACAGAAAATAACTTTATATGCATACTAGAAGATTTTTTTTTTTAAAGAATATTTAAAAATCTAAATTAGTTGACTGTATGGTCAGACATAACTGATCCTGTCTATGTCATCCTCATCTGAAACTGCCACAGTCTAGTGCAGACATGTACTGAACACAAGCTACTGACACAAACAACTTTTAAGTCAGTTTTACAGTTCAGGGTACTTCTGCACCCCATTACAAAGGAGTCCCATGTCCATTTATCTATACCTTATACATTCTGACACCTTCTTCTTCTAAGTAGCACTATAAAAAAAAAAATCATTCACTAGTGGTAGCAATACCTAAATCTGTCCAACAGTAAAGCTGCAGCATGCTGTTATAGCCTACCTCGTTTTCTGATGAGCTGGCAGACAGCAGCACTTCCTGTGCATCAAAGAACTCTGAAATGGATTCAGACATAGAGAGCCTGCTCTCGTTAGAAACCTGCTGAGACAGTGGCAAACTGACATGAATTTGTTCACCTGTCTGTAAATAAAGCACAGAAAAATAAAAGTATTATTTCTAATATAAAAGAAATACACATAAAAGGGGTCATATACCCGAATAATTTTTCTGTGCCAAATACAAGCATAGATAGTAAAGACAGCATTTGAGTAGGGCTTTGTGCGTACCTAACAGATGAGACTTCGACAATTTAAAACCAAAGTGCATTTTGAGCAGCAAGATACACGTCTTCATTTGAGGCCTGCCCAGCATCCACTGCTAAGTTTTAGCAGCATGAATAATCACAGATCTAGTTCTGTATCCAGAGGAGTGATTTTGTGGACAACAGCTGGATTGTGGCAGACAAGTTCAACCATAAGATTCAGACGAAAAGGCATCTAATCATCACAAATCACGTCACTGGGAGCTAGCTTTTATACAGCCAAAACTCAAATATTAAGCTTTATAAGGTCAGCAATTTATAAGTTACCTTCAAAATAAATGCACTTGTGAGCCAGTTCAGTAACAAATATTTGAAATATTTGAATATTCAGGATGATGGCTATAACATATATTTATGCACTTTTATTCCATGTCTGTACTCCAAATCTCATCTGAATTATGCCATTAACACTGACTCAATACTACTAAAGGGAATGAACTCTCTATGGTTTATTGTAAAGAGAATTTAACAGCAAAGGCAAGGGTTCAAAATGGTGCTATGTGTTTATCAGTAGGGGGTAAACTAATTTAAATAGTGGAACATATCTTCCTCTTCCTGCTACTGATGGGAGGAACACCAGGTTTCAATGTGTTACCCTACAGGCTATCACTTTAAGAGGGGAGTGAAGAAAAATGAAGATTCTCTCCCTGTACCATTCCACCAAAGGAGCTGCTGCTGTGGAGAGAAAACAGGCTTCTGACTTCATCCTTTAATTTATACAGCATGTTGCTTCTGCAAGATAATACAGATGAAACTACTAAAGCCCTTCTAAACACAGTTAACTCTTCAGATTGCAACTCCTTTCCCATTAATCTTACTACATAAGTCCTGAAAATGTTTTTTATGACATCTTAATCCTGTAGAATTATTCTATATAGTTGCCTCAAAATGCACTAACAACAACCAAAAAATCATGAACAAGCCAAGAGATCAAAACCCATTCTTTTTTCACTGGGGCTTATAAGCTTGTGGATATTTGATGAATCATAATGGAAACAGAAGCTCATTTTACTGTTCTTGTTACAGGGACTGATTAACATTTGAAGTTTTTGTATAAGCTAGAGGGACTTGGAAAACTACACGTGCCCCTACCTGAAAAAGATGCTCACACCAGCATTAACTACACACTGCATGATTATACATATAAAGCAGACATGAAGAAGTGAATGAGAGCTCTGGGAATCTCTTTGAAAAACTACTCCCGTCAGACACACTTGTACCAAGATAGTGATGTGCATATGAAAAAGAAACAGCTAACCAACAAAACATACAAAATAGAAGAGATGGTCATTGCTCAGAACTTCACTGTTTTTTTTGTTAAAATTCAAGCTGATTAGTTGTCAACGTGACCACATACTACAGCTTGCAAATTTAGATTTGTCCTTCTCATGAGGGAAGCTGACTTGCTATTAATACAAATGTTCGGTAATCTACTTGACTGAGGAAAGCAAAACAAGAAAGACTAGATGTTACAAACATGATACTAGTATAGGGCTTGGTTCACTGACTGAACCTTTTGATTTCAGCTGTGTCACTCAAGATATTAAACGTCAGACCCTTTAAGCACTTGCAGGATCAGGCCACTAAATACTAAACTGTTCTGTTGATTTGGCAAGAAACTAAGATACAGAGTTGGTTAGCTACTGTGTGTTACATTCAAATACAGTAAAACCTCACTAATTCCCACAGCCAACAATTAATATTCCAAAACTGGAGTCCTTCCCTGTTTCTCTGCAGAGACCAAACAGTTCTTTCATGAGATCCAACATATGCAAAATAAAAGAAGTTTTATTTTACGTAGGGAAAATATAATGACTTTTTCTATAAATGAACACTTGCCAATCCAAAAAAATCTATAATTTGCCAGATGTATTTCAGCCATTAGTGAGAATTAGCAAGGTTTGATTGTACTCTAAATCCATTAAAGGCCAAAGTCTTACCTCATCAGGACTAGGGATAATATTTACACTGACAACCTGATCACAAATAACAGATTCTGAATGTATTCTGTTCAAGCGACTCCTTAGTTCAGCATTCTGGTTGAGAGCCTTAAAATAAAAATTGCACATTTCATTTAAAATTAAAAGTAAGCATTAAACAGAAAAAAAAGTAGCTTCTTCCGAGCAATTTGCTAAGAAATCACAGAACTTCCTTTCTTCCATTTTTAGAGAGACACAAATTTTAAGATCCTCTCTAACACGATTTAATCTTTTGATTTTTCAGGCGGCAGGGAGGACAGATATTCTCCGACAATGTAACAGCGGCATTCTACCTTAACTCTTCAGATAGCTCTTTGGCAGATATACTGGGGGGTTATGTACATTATGGAAATGGGGAGTGAATGCAGCAAAAAAGAATGAAACTGCAGAACAACAAATGGGAACTACCCACTGAATGCCCATTCTTGGTTGGCAACTATAGAGCCCTTTCTGAACCAAGGTAATTAGCACTTAGAGCCTGCTAAAGAAAATTGTTTCCCTTCCAGCAAAAACAACATAATTGCTAGTATCATTGAGTGTTTGCCTGTCCAGATCAATTTGATATATTTGCATGTGTGTACTCATTTCTAACTACTGATCCATTAAGAGTGTCACAAATACCAACAGAATTCAACTGGTGTCTGGTACCTGCTCACTTTTCTCCTTTTTTAAAGCCCAACCTAGATTATAAATTTGGGTGCATATATACATAGTCTGTCATCCAGAAAGACTCATGCAAGATTCTGCAATTCAGCAAAAGTATAATATGTTACATTCCTAGAACATGAACAAACTTTAACCCTAATATATTCCCAGCACTGAGGATTATAGAAAAGAATGACAGACATACTGTTTTCGTAGAAAATGACTGTTATAAAGGAGTAAGAACCTTCTTCTGCCTCCCCCTAGGGCAGACTCAGGAATAGATTGCAAGAATGTACTGAAACAAAGTAGGTCCAAAGTAAAATAGGTTAGCTTAAACTGTCACTAAACAGTTTAAGATACCCCATTTTGCTTTGTTCTGAAATGGTCTGGGCATGTTCACAGTTGCCATCTACCAGGAAGGGAAAGTGGTAACAGCCTGGCAGTAGCTTCTTAAAACTGCTCAGACCTGGTCATATACAAGTCCACTCTTCAGAATATAAGCTTCTGTGTTTCCTTGACAATGAATTAAAAAATTTGAGTTATTTTGCAGCCTGAGGACTTACTGTCGCTTTAACTCTTCTTTCCCACTAAAGCCAACAACAATTTTTCCTTTGGCTTAAGTGGGAGAGATGCTGGACAGTAACAGGTGTGTATCTGAAAATCCAATTTTCTTGTGATTATCCTGTAACCTATGATTCCTTTTGCAGTTAGAGACATGGACATATAAAACAAATCTGAAAATATGCAGTCAAAATTTAAAACTTAATTAAGAAAACAAGAATAGCTCTTTGGCTGTGCTGGAAAGAGCTCCAGGAAAGATACCTGGCATTTGTATAAAAACATTTGATCCTTTGTCTTTACTTTGGAAAACCATCAGAGCTACACACTTACACAAACAAATTATATCCTTGACCTCCACATGCATTGAGGTTAGACCTATGTCATACCAAAACATACGTTATAACTCTGGCCAAGAACCTGACTTTTTCTTGGCTACTTCTACCTCAGGAAATAGCCAAAATACAAAAGAAATAGTGCATCTGCCAGGCTAGATGTGCTTGAAATCAAATCAAGAACGTACCTGAGAGAGGGACTGTCTGAGGTGTGCTATTTGAGCATTGTGGCCTGTAAGATCTTGCTCTGAAACAATCTGCTTAAGCTTCTCCTTCTCTATAGCTATGCTGTTAAAGGCAGACTTCAAAAGAGAATGGACTAAGCAAAAAGAGAAAAAGAAAACAAGTGTTTTCTCAGCTACAGAACTGCACATTGACATCTATTACAATATTTCAGCAATAAAGACAGAGAGTGAGATTTCCATCCCACAATTAAGGAAATTTGAAACAAGGATCTGAACTTCAAGTAATCCATACCAAATTAAGTACAAACACTTAGAGCCTGCGGTTGTAATGTGCATACTGCTTGTTCACACATCTGTCATTCTTGGTGCTGAACATAGGACAAGGTGCATATTTGGATAAACTGTGTCCAATGTGTGTTCTTTTCTTTTTTTTACTTTTCAGAGTAACAAAAAAATCAGTTCTGCTAAGACTTAAAATTGCACTAATATAGAGGATTACTTGATCTTTAAACAGGTTTTTGACATTTTAAAATATGTCTCATGCTTTTTCTGTTTATTATGTAACAGTTAGCAAGCCAATACCAAACCCTTCTAAAAACAGTATTTTTCAGTCTGTAGGACCATTCATTTATCAGCAATAAAATGGCATTTCTAAAGTGCATTCTAGTAATAAGCTCTTCTTCTGTTCTTTCCACTGATGTAGAAAACATTGCACAAAAAGGAATTCACGACTTTCTATGTAGCAGTGATGTTCTGATTCATCTTTGGGGAGAAATAAAGCATTTCATTGAGAAACAAAATGTTTTCAACTTCAGTCACGTATTTGCAAGATGCAGAAAGTAGTTCAGAAGACTTCTAAAAAAAAATCTCTTACCAGAGTTTACCCATCTCCATATTCATGACATCCATGGAAAATGTAGGAAGTATGATACATGTAATCTTTATGCAAGCCACCTAACCAGTTAAAAATTCTTATACAGTATCATCTAATGCAGCTGAATGCCCTGGCCATAACTAAGGAAAGGCAATAAAGAAACACAACACAGAAGCACAATAAAGGAAAGGCTTGACGTTTCCAGTTACCTTTTTGTGCCATCAGGCAGAATTCTTCTTGAAGCTTCATGTACTCAGTAGAGCACTCCAGAGGGTCCGTTACATGGCTTGGAGGAGTCTGAAACTCGATGTCTGCACAAAGGTTGGGATTGGATGAATGCAGTCGAACAGGTGACATTGTAGCACTGAAAGGGACCTACAACAAGAAACAATGAAGAAATATTGTATAAGGTGCAACCAATCATTTGACACTGTTAAAGCAAAATTAAAATTTCTTCTGAAAACAGAAGACTTGGTTCACAATGTGAAGCACACTGTAAGAGTAACATGTAACTTTTTACTCTCCTAAATCTCAGCACAGCTAATGCAGCATTCTCCTGAAATTTTTCACTGAAACAGACAGAAGGCGGCCTAAATACATAGCTAACAGCTAACAATGGAACATTTCAATTCCAACACTTGCGAAAAAGGGCCATTTCCTAATGCTTAGAAGATGACTGGCAAATTGAACCATGACACGTGTTGCTTTACATTTGGACACTGGACAGTATATGTAGTATGACTCTGTTGTTACAGTACCAACGTTTGAAGCACACAAGTTCCTCCACAGATCTAGAAATAGAATATAATATTATTGAATATATCATTGAGGTTTTTCAAAACTACTGGTAAATCTTGAGTTAAACAAACAAACAACAACCAAAAAAAAATCAGAACTCCACCTGATTTTCATTTGAAGTATATGAACGATAAGTAAATGCAGAGAGATATGGTTTAGTAAGATGGAGCAAAGAATTTAGTTTATTATCATTTCCACTTCTCTTTCTCCTTCTGTATTTTTCAGGTACAGTAATAAGAATATACATGCAGATCTTTATAAGTTATATACACATGTGTACTGAACAGTTACCTATAGGCTACATACGAAGTGTATGGCTACCATTGTTATATATGTAATGTGTGTCTGTAAGCGTATGTTGTATTTTAATTTTACCATTTACACACATTTGTATAAAAATCAGGCCAAGAACCCAATTTTCAAATTTAAATGCAAAGGAAAAGCATGCAGAACTACATTTTGTTATTTAAGTATTAAGCACTGTTAAACACATTGAACACATTAAATCTAATTTATTTAATTATATTGATCAAATGCACAAATCAAGAATTTCCACACTGCTGCCCAATGTAATTATTCAAATTTTAAAAATGGGGCCAAAATATAAAATGCATCTTCCGAGGCATGACAAAGAGCAGCAGATAACATAAAAAGTCATATTACTAAGAATTTTTAATCAACAGATTAGTTCTATACCACCATCGGTATTTGAAATTGGTACCTTATTATTTGATTAGATCAGGGAATGGTTTTATCAGTCCCTTCTTGTAAAAGCTGTCATCAATATATGTTTTAGGTTTCTGATTCTCTAGCAAAACCTTCAAAATCCTGTTGGATCTATTCATCACATCTCATACCTCTCATGAGCATATTCTGCAAAATAACATTTTCCATCCTGTTCTTCCTCAATTTCCAGATACATATAGCACATAAAATAATAGCTCTAAGGCATCTATCCAGTATAAACTTCATTCTCTTCTCTCATGTAGTTTGATTTCCAGATATATCAACAAAGTAGGTATTTTTTATTGGACCCCATTTGGACCTCTCCCAACAGCCCAACAAAACCAGGTGAATTCAGTAATGTGACTAAATGTAGGTTAATTTCCAGTGTCCTTTACAAAACCCTTTTATTTCTCAAATCGAAGTGCGTGTTCCCAGAACTTTCTGCTTGGGAGCACTGCAAAGGTTCAATGGCTCCAAGTGGCTCCAGGAGGGTAGAGTAGGTGGCTACACGATAGCTGTGTGTGCAGGGAGCATGTACACAACCCTCAAGCCTATCCAGCAGGCAAGAGAGAAAGCTGATCCCAGCCGTAATGCAGGAGCCTAAGGGAGAGTCCCTACAGCCCCACGTGCCTGCAGTGACAGGGCAGGTTGCCCCAGCCCCACATAGCCTGGCAGAGCTGCAGGCAGGCTCCCCACAAATGGTGGGGCTCTTTGGTCATTTTATGATGAACCTAGCTGAAGAGACCTGCTTTAGATCCATCATTTCTGCCTCCTACCTCAGCTGGCCAGGCTGAAAAGCAATGTTTCTGCAGTGAGGTTTACTGGAAAAACAACATTTTAAAGTATGTCCTAGAAACAGCATTTACACGTTCTACAAATATTGTCACACTGCTTGCAAGAAATATACATTCACACGACAGAGACAAGTAGCTGCTCTGCTGACTGCTTTACATACAAGAAGCAAAAATACTGAAGTGTTAACTGACATTAACTCTCCTCATACGCATCCTTTAGAAAAGTTTCCAAGCTACTTTCCACAACAGATCAAAAAAAAAAATCTACATTGAACAAACTCTTTCACTCTCTTGAACAGGCAACAGTCCAAGAAATACTGCCAATGTACTTCTCTCTCCTTTTTTCCTTTCGCTGCTGTGCTTTCTCTCTACATCCATAGTGACTTGATTCTGACTTTTACATATTTGTTTTTTGGTTGGGTTTTTTGTTGTTGTTTTGGAGGTTTTTAAAAAAATATTTAGCTTCTTGATGCATCACTCTAGTTCCCTCCATACACACACTCTTCTACACACGCCCTCAGATGTACCTTGTTCTGACTTTCTGCTTTACACCGGGGTCATAATACCCACTCAGCCATTACCTTCTTCAGAATTACAGGTCCATGTAGAAACAGACTGTTACTGGTAGAGTGGGTCATAAGGAAAATCTCCTCTCTCTGCCGTGCATTTAAGTGACGTAATTCTGTATCCTTCAGTCTGTACACAACAGCTTCACTGACTGGGAGAGAAAAGCACTTTGCTACATCAGCCAGGAAGAAGGGGCCATTGCCACAACCGCTGCAACAGCTGCAGAGACATTTTGGTGCCTCCTGCACTTTTGTCAGCTCTGCCAAGACCTCTCTCACTCCAGCTGCATGTAACAACTCAGCTATTCCCTGGACTCCTACTGCCTTGCAATCTAAGTCCAGCTGTATTTACTCCCTACGAGCACCCCTCGGTACAGCTCTTACAATGCTGTTTAACTACTGCTGAGCCTACTGGTTAGAGCCCCCATTGACGCTGCCAAGTAAACTGAGAAGCAGGCAGATTTCTCTGCTAGGTGGGCAGATTGATGAGGTCAGAATATCAATCAATTATTGAGCACAGAATTCGGCATCAAGTGATTATAGGGGATTAAATTTAGATGAGTTAATTTGGGAACTGGAGAAACGCTGATTTCTCTCATGCTTTTTAAGACGGCGTAACAGTAACCAACTTCTGTGGTTCAGGTAGCAGGAGCTCAAGGTATTCAGGCTTAAGCAGAAGCTATGTCTGGTCTAGAGGATTTTAGGTATGGGCTGGAGCATCAGACCCTGGAATCCTTTAGCCTGGTCAAGACATTCACTGCTTGAACTAGGTAAGGGGTATGTGTTTAAAGCTCGCTTCAGTCTTTGGCTGCACAGTCTTCACTATCTAGCTGTTGTACTAATCACAGTTGATGGATTAGTACTAATGTCGATATTGCACATTCCTAATAAGTGCATTTCTGATAAAGCAGCAGCTGAAGATATGCTTTTAATCCTAATTTGATTTCACAAACAGCACTTCTCCCTCCCAATTCCCAGCCTCCGTGTTGATTTCATAGCTCCAGATTTTGCAGCAAAGACTTACAGAATTAGCAAAACTAAATACAGACACTACAGGTAGTAATATGACTTTTTGGGATTATGGAACGTCAACAGAAAGTGTCTCAAATGAAAAGGCTAACCTTATTGTACTTAAAAAAAAACCCAAACAGTAAATTTTATAATTCCATGGTTGATTGTAACAAGTCTCCTTGGTTCTGCGGTGTTACTATAGACTGTCATGAGAATCTATTAACAGAATTTGATAATTTCTTTCCATTTTGTGTAGTACATAGCAGATTATGTCAAAGATGTTCCAATAGCACGGGGCCTAAGTCTAATGGTCACTTGCACTTGCAAAAGGAGGGACATGTACCATGTAGAAAAGCTCAGACCCACATTTATATGGAATTCATTTGTGTCAGGCCTGAAACTCAGCTGGAAGTGGGTAGCATGGACATCTCCAAAAAGTGCAAGAAACATTTTCACAAGTTTATTACACATTCAAGTACACAGCTACCCATCTTTAGAGCTATCCCTTGATTTTTAAATCCACTCACTGTTGTAGCCACTGCAGCTGCTAGTCTCTGCCGGCGTCGTGTTGTGCTGAACTGGCCCTTCGGTGCCGGCCCTTCCTGACAGTGAATGCAAGAAGACAAGGAAGTAGAAAAAGAGAAGGGAAAGGGTGATGGGACACAGGAAGATGAAAGGTGATCAGAAGAGGGAAAGGGAGAGTCTTTAAGTGGATTTCAATTATGTTAACTCTTATGGCCTACACATTCTGAGGACAGATCACATGTTTTCAGTTGTGTATGCCAGAGACATAAAAAATCTAGATGCTTCATTAAAATTATCTCCAGATGAGTTGGACTGCAGTGCACTCACTAAGACTACCAAAAAAAAAAATTTCTATTAGCATTGCCATTCAGAGTCATAAGGCAATTATGCAATAAGAAAACAAAAAGGATGCTATGGCATGGCAGAAAACACAAAAAACAAACTCCTTCTGGGGGTCACTTGACCATCTAGAAGATGAATTCTGAAAGAGATCACTTTGCATTGGTGGAAATGCATGAACTGTGGTCATTGAAGATGCATGCATCTCAATGGTAAAACTTTTCAGTGTGTATGCTCTAGGGAGCTTGCTTATGTAAACTTTCCTGTGCACGGCTCTAGCATTTCTGTGTCCATCCTTGAGCGTACTTGTTCTTTTCCTCTGCATGCCACTGAGTTCCAATTACCTCTCCCATACATTACGGAAGGCTTGGCATCCAAAGCAATGCAAAAACTCAGAAAAAGCAGCACAAATGAAAACAAAGTGTTCCAACAACTACTTCCTTTTACTGCATGCATAACTTTCAGCCTCATCCTGCTTACTTTCACTTTTATTTTACTTTTAGGAAAATTCATGATGGTACATAAGTCAGGCAAGTAATTGTCTAATGCAGTGGAGCTCCACACCTATCATACAGTCCTATTTAATGTCTAATCAAAATGTCATTATTTTGAAGCCATTTTAAGATTTTAGATTAGAAAAGCCACCTTTCTGCTTTTAGAAAACAATTTTCAGTCCCTTTACATTTTTATTCTCCTATAGCCACTTCAGTATTTTCAAATCTATATACATTTTTACTTTTTCTGAAAGCAGCCTGGGCATCACATGAATAAGAACAATATAGACTGGATAGATGGACGCCATGCTGAAGAACAGAATCTTGTAGTTCAATTCTTAGCTGAAGTATCTTGCTCCTGCAACATTCCCACTGGCAGGGTTGCTGCATCTGAGAACGGCAATACCCTCCACTCTCTGGCTGATACTAGTGGCGCTGCTACTGACAGTGGAAGGATTGTCTAATGATCAAAGACAAGACTTGTTTTGTAGCATTATGTAAAATTCTCACACTAAAAAAACAAGTACCTAACCTCTAAAATCTGGAGTACAAACTTTGTTAAAGCAGGGAATGCATCATATGCATAACAAAGCTCTGTGCTCTACAGAAGTATGTCTATCCTGTGAATAAGAGTTTGGAAGAATATTCTTGTTTAACTAATAGGGACATATACAAATATACATGTGTAGAGAGAGAGACATGAACAAATACGTGTATGTATATCTGCAAGATTATGAATGCAGGTATACATTATTAACCTGGGAACAATGAGCTCTGCAGAACCACACACTCCCCTCAACTCAATAGAAAGTGAGGTCATAATCTGAGTTACGATATAAAGAAATACTCTTTTAAGGGAAAAGGTACTAAGTCAGTCTTTGGGACTGGTTTCGCTTCCAAGCTGAAAGCCTCAGTAGAGCAAGCTGACTTTTCAGGTTGCTCCATACTATATAGTTCTCTACTAAACTATTCCACCCGGGGAAAAAAAAAAAAAAAAAAAAAAAAAAAAAAAAA
>Ga0065711_1033977_pt1 | contig 24487 bp, 16 predicted proteins | sample Hoacrofraction12_FD_59098 | JGI IMG/M metagenome (GOLD analysis project Ga0065711, IMG submission 59098) | Hoatzin crop microbial communities from Cojedes, Venezuela - Epithelial fraction 12 v2 (version 2) | ecosystem: Host-associated > Birds > Digestive system > Esophagus > Crop | place...
CTCAGTTTGTGCCCATTGCCCCTTGTCCTGTCACTGGGCACTACTGAAAAGAGTTTGGCCCCATCCTCCTGACACCCACCCTTCAGATATTTGTAAGTATATATTAGGTCCCCTCACAGCCTTCTCCAGGCTGAAAATTATGCTTCTGAAAGCTCAGCATTGATTCTTTTTGCTATCTCCTGGGTTATGAACACTTCCCATTTTGTTGTCATTCCAGCAGTACATTACAAAGGTGAAAATAAATTGTTTTCCAGGGTGGGCTTATCGCTGTTTCACAAGTAGTTATGTTCCAGCTGAAATTTGAACATGGCTGAGGTCTGGTGCTGTCTTTGATAAAGCAGCAGTCAGCCTGCGTGGAGATTATCCTCATGCTTCATAAGCAGGGACAGTGCAGATTTCTTGTTTGGTGAGGTTGGCAACAGCAGGCTGTACAGCTCTACTCCTCATGATTTTACAGTAGGCTAAATGATGTTCTGATTTAGTTAAACTTCTGACATATTTAACACTGTATTTGTGGCTTGTTCCAAACTGGTATTGTTAGGAGAAGGTATGAGCTTCTGGTGAGTTAGGTTGTCCCATTTCCTTCAGCTCCAGGACAGAAGTGTATGTTTTAATAAAGCTGCATAAAGATCTAACTTCTGAAACAGAAGTGTTTCAGGCAGGCTAAGTTTCAGATTGACTCTTAAATCTGTGGAAGTCCAAAGCTTCTGAACGTTGTACCTTAGAGCAATGAAAAATGTGTCTGACATCTGCCGCTGGTAGACCTGGTACAGGCACAAATATGAAACTATGAATATCAGTTTAATAGAAAGCCTTTGCTGTCATCTTGGTCAGGAAAAGCTCTAGTGTTCATGGTAAAGGAAACAAAAACTCAAATAATAACTCCAGATTCCAACTGACAAGGATGACAGAAGTAAATCTTTGAAGAATTTTCATAGTAAATATCTGAGCGCGTTTTTGGATTTTATAATAGAAGAAAACACGTACTAGAGCATACCAGAGAAGGCTATTCTCCAGCTTCGTCCAGTGTGATTGAGTGGGCTCTGAGATGTGCTGCTTACTGAGGGATGTTGGTCCTGAAAGGAGCCTCCATGTTATCTTGGAGTAAAATTAACAACTGGTATGAATAGTCCCTGATGGGTAATACTTTATTCACCTTGTCGCTGAACGTGGGGTGATTTCTTCCATTGTTGTCTCTTCATAAATTAATTTGAATTAAGTAGCATTGAGTTCTGTCAGGGGAATGTCTGTAACAAATAGGACAAATAATGACTGTCTCAATGACCTCATCTTGTTCTTAAGTGAGACAGGTGTGGGTAATGGTCACTGCTTCACAGTGCCTACCCAGCACTGGGGAGGAGAAGGAGGAGGATGGAGGGGTGCTTGGAGATGAGCTTACTGTTTCAACTTGCACTACTACTGAACTGGTTTTCTGTAAACAGCCTATGGGGTCACAACCTCTGAAAATGTAGAGTCATCTTTTTTGTGACTGATGCAACAGTTGCCTCTTGGGTAAAGAAGCTATTGGAGTTTTGGAGGTTTCTGTGGATGTGTCTTTAAAAAAAAAAAAAAAAGGTGGGGAAAAAATAATGTTTTGGTTTTACTAGGTGTTGCATTATTGCCATTTGTTGACGAGCGACGCCTTAGAGCTGCCCTGGAGGAAGTCTACCCGGACCTCACTCCTGAAGAAAGTAAGAATTGTAATGTTTTGTTACAACTTGTTATTGCTACTGTGTTTCACCCTAAATGAGCAAGGTATAATACATGTTTGCTTGGATTGAATTATGACAGGCTGTAGACTCTTCGCAATCGATGGTGCTGGTAATTAGAATGATCCTCAATGGGTTTTTTTTTGTAGCTTTCACTTACTTTTGTTTTACTGAAGTAGACCTGCATAAGACTTAACCTGGCTGCTTAACCATATGAAAAGCTTCTACCAGTACACACTGTCAAAGTACTTGTTAGATAAATATTTTGCAATCAGAAGAATAAACTCGGTTTCTAGAGTTGATGGTAAAACTTGATAGGTGTATTGGCTGTTCTCTGACCAGTAGGCTGGCTATGTGCGGTTACAATAGGTGAAGCTTCTTGTTCAGCTTATATAGGCAAATGTATGTGTTACTTTCTCCATTGTACAAAAATAATAGCTAAATAAAAATAAACTGCTTGGAAGGTGTGTGGTTTTTTGGGGTTTTGGTTTGGATTGGTGTGTTTTGTTTGATTTTTATTTTTCACTTAGCCTGTCTGTGTCTTCAGCATTACTCTGTTCTAAATTCAACATTCCTCCCACTGAACACAAAATTCCTGTTGTTCTACTGTCTGCCAACTACCCTGGTGACCAGAGACATCCTGTTCTGGGCAGAGACACTGTCTTTTAAACACTCTTGAAGAATGTTCAAAGCTTTCTCCTAAATCACAATAAGCTTTCCTTTTGTGGAGATGTCAAGAGGATGGTGTGCTGATCTGCTGTATTCCTTCCTTCCCTCTTTGCTCTGAACCCTTACCCCATTCTCTTCATCTTTTCTAGGCAGAAGAAATAGCCTTGGTGGTGATGTTCTCTTTGTTGGGAAACACCATCCACTTTGTGACTTCATTGTAGAACAGTACAAGACCAAAAATACAGAGGTAGGTTGTACTCGTTCTTAAGGCATTGTATACATGGTAGGTTGGAGGTCTAATAAGGTGCTTCAGCTGAAAAATTATTTTTTCCATAGCCAGTGGATATACCCCCAGAGCTGTGCCATGGAATCCAGGGAAAGCTTACACTGAATGAAAATGCCGTTCTTCCAGATCAGTGAGTATGGCTCTTGGTATGGGCTGTTTGATGCTAGAGGACATTTCCTTCAGTCATATCTACATTTATGTAAAAAAGTCTTTGTGCCTGCATTGAGAAACCTAATGCATTGCCTTGTCAGGAGTTTTCAATTCTGAGGCTAAACGTGCTTTCTGCTAGGTTTCGTAGTAGGTATGTATCATCATCAGCATATGTAAAAAAACAAAGTAAAACTTTAATTCAGCTATATTTTGTTTTTTATTTCAGAGCTAGACTTTTAAATCAGCATCAGAAATCTTAAAAGTGCTCTAATGGACGTGTTTAATTGCTGATTAATCTTTTTTTTTTGTTTGTCATTCCATCTGTGGAAGACTGATTTTTATGTATTCGGTAATGTTTGAACTTGAAGAAGTAAACAGGTCCTATATAATAAAACTAACAGTGATCAGTGGCCTTGTTAGTAAGGTCATGTTTTAGCCTCTTTGCTTTTGTGTGAGTGTTGTTATAATGCAGTCTGATGTAACTTCCAATAGTGTATGCTGTTAAAAAAAGAACCCAACAACTCTGCTTTTTATATGCTAATCTTAATTGCATTAAAGAAAAATCCAGATAGAGATAGATATGTTTAGCCATTTTCTGTTTAGGCAGTAGCACTAAATTCAGAACTGTTACCAGCTACACATACAAAAAATGCCAATATTTTTTGTTTTCTAGATAATGCGTTTAGTTTGAGAAATTATCAGTGTAATCTTCGCACTGTAGGTTATGCATTCATTTATCCAACTTTGCTTACAGACATAAGCAGGTGTTCAGTAACTCATTTGCATTAAATGCACAAACACTCCGATTTTGTTGGACAGATAATGTATCCTAGGTCACACTCACTAATATACATTTCTCTATTCTTGTCATGGCTCGTGAAGAATACGAGCAAGTCAGAGCTGTTCTTGGAGGGACTAGCAATGCAGAAGAGTTTTCTTCTTCCTGGCATTGCCTTCCCTAGATAGGGCATGGGAAATGGGTATTTTTTTACCTAGGGAAGTAGTTTGCTAGGAATTCTGTGAAGATGAGCAGGCATTTATATTGCCACTTCAAAATAAGTCTTTATAATCTTCTTGCTAAAAAGACTTGGGTCAAATTCAGACAGCATGTGTACAGTCTGTGACCTCTATGTGTACCGTGGGCTCTGTGACAGTTGCGTGCAGTAGGGTGAACAAAGAAATCTGGTTTCTGATTGATAAGAGTAATTTTCTCCAGAGTGTTATTTGTCTGCTTGAATTGAAGGGATAAAGTTTTCTGGAGGAAAGAAGGAAAGGGTTAAGGTCCAACTGTGTGTCAGCCTATTAAATCTCAGTTAGAAAGGAGACTCTAAGTACTGTAGAAAACAGCTGCTAATTTTTTTTTTTTTTTTTTGTTACTTCAAAGCCTTTTTCTTCCTAGTGAAGCAGGTGTGTGTCTTCCTAGTGTCTGCATGTGTGCCTGTTTCTCTGGTCTGCTCGTGCCCTATTAGAACCTGTTAGCTTGTTATAAACAAACCCTAGCAGTACCTGGAAGTTTCCAAGGTGCAGAACAGCACTAAGGTTTGAACAGGCCGCTGGGTGGTGGGAAGTGTGTGAATCCGCTGTCAAGACACTAGAGAATCCACACAGATCAGCTGCAAAAGTAATGACATTAAGAAATAAGTATTTAGTAGTTCCATTGCGTGTAGGAGTATTTGATTTAGTGGAAAGGCAAGTTAATTTTGAAAACCCTTTTATGTGTTGCAGACTTAGTTGACAGAGGAATGGGAGTGGTAGCAACAGAGAAAGTGGAGCAAATGGTGAGAAATATGTTACGTGACGTTTTGACAGAGGTTTTTCTCTTTATCAGGATAGTGGAGTCTCCTGTTCCAATGCTGCGTGATCTTGCACAAAATTCCGCAGTCAGGTAAGTAAACTCTGGGTTTTAATGCAATGGCATACAAAATACAGCAATCAAAACTCAGTTTATTCAGGTGGTTTGTGTTGCTGAATTTGGAACAGAATCCATCTCTTAATAAAATTGAGCTTTTACTTTAAACCTTTCTGATTTTCTGTGAGAACTGAATCCAAGATATTATGTTGTAACACAGCGGGCTTGGGTTCGGGTGGTTAAGCAGAGCGAGTAGTGGCATGCCCTGCAGAGATGTCCGAAGTGGTAGTTTCTCAGTGCATCAAACCCAGTGTGTTTCATCCCTTCAGAAATACTTCATCTTTCCTGCTGTTGCTTCTCCGCTGGGACTTCTGGGTCTTTGGCAAGCACAGAGCAACACCTACAGAACTTGATAGTTTGTATCAAGCCTTCGAAATTAAAGGAAACCAAACATTCATGAGAGCAAGCCTCTGAGACAGAATTAGGTATTGATTGAAAGCCCTCCAGCTCTTGATTTTTGTCTGTTGGGTTTTTTATCCATTTTTATTCCTAGCAATTCCCAGAGGATGACTGAGAATACAAGCTTCATGTCTTTAAGAAGTAAAGGAGTAATACTAACTTTGCCTGAACATGATACTTGGGAGAACAATAAGAAACTTCATAATGAGTAAAAAACAATGCAGGGTTTCTGAGAGTAAATCTTGTGGTCACAGAAGATTTTAATTACTCTTGCGCTTGACAGCAAATTTGTGTAGATCTAGTGTGTTATATGTCATTTTCACTTAATTTGACACTGTATAATAGGTATGTAATGTTTGAGCCTATAACTTTTCACTTCTTGAGCCACATAAAATATTTGAGACACTGAAAATCTCTTGTGATCTGTCTGCACAATTTTTTTCTTCCAAGGAGATATAACTTGGTTCGATTAGAACAACTATCTACAGGCAGTAAGAAATGCTAAGTTGTGGCTTGTCAGGATATTGTAGAAAGGATGTTCTGAAATGGGGATTTAGTTACTTTGAGTGACGAGTTAAAGGTAGTTTTTGGCTTTCTGTCTGCCACTGTCCGGAGGTTTGAATTGTTTTACGCCTCTGTCCATTTCTGTTGCAAGGATTTTTCTTCCTGTCTTTTGTGATGGTATGAGCAGTCATGATTCTGCTCTTCAGTTCTTGTAACTTTGGCTGAGTTTTCCAAGGGACCATTATTCTCCTTCCTTCAAGTCTCATTTGTTCTCTGTGCTGGAAGAACAGACGTATTTCAGCTGGAAGAGTGAGATTATTCTGGTTGGTTATTTGCTTTTATCTTGCTTGGCGTCCCAAGCATTCTTCTGTATCAAATGGTAGGTAGTGAGAGAACAGGAAGCAGGCTGGTGCTGTGTAGTTCAAACATGTCCCTGATGGGACCTACCTGAAACCTGGGTGCTTACACCAGGAGACTGGAATTGCTAGGAGTGGGAATGAATTTTCCTAGGCCAAGCCCAAACGGCGGTATAATGCATTGTACCAGCAGAAATTAAGCTTTCAGCCACTTTTTGCTCTATTGCTATGTAGTTTGTCTAATAGCAGACAGCTCAAAATGCAGGGTCTGCGAGACGTCACTGAAAATAGGTGTATATCCCTCCACGGGAACTGCATGCAACTGCAAAGTCACCTTTCAGGATAAAAACTCCCTGGCCCAGGAAATCCCACTTCTAAGTTTTGTACACTTCTGACTAGCCTGCAGAGCAAGCTGGAATCCTTCCTGTCTGTACTGTGGCAGCCTTTGAACTTAGTCAAGTAGAATCAGTGCTTTGACTAGAGGACTTGTACTCAAGGGTCTGCAGAAGATATTTTCATTACCATACATAGGACTAACTGTTTTCTAGACATTAGACTTTTTTTTGGACTGGCTATTGATACAGAGGAGGAAGAAGGTCATGCTGTAGATAACAGTTGAGACATCCAAGTCCAATATAGTCAGTATATCCATAGGCAAGAAATGCACTTTGCGGTTTAAGTTGTGGGTTCTTGAATTTTATCTTTTCTGTTGTGTACATCACTGTTAATAAAGCAGCAATTACTTTTTAATCTTGCTTGTCTTAATTATCAAGTAAGCCTAATCCTCAAATACTTTCTCCTAGTATCTCTTTCAAAGATCCGCAATTTGATGAAGACTTTGTTTTCAAGGCTATAGTGTTACCTGGTGCAAAGTAAGTATCAGTTGTCAGTTTTCAAAGAATTACATTTTCTTTCGTTAATCTGAGTACTTGCTCTGATAAGATTTATGGAACTATTTTTCATATTAAGGAAACCTGCTCCAGTTCTGAAGCCAGGAGACTGGGAAAAAACCAACGATGGCAGGCCGTGGAGACCGCAGCTTGGTTTTAACCGAGACAGAAAACCAGTCCATTTGGACCAGTCAGCATTTAGAACTCTAGGGTAAGACTGGCAGTATTGTTAGTGACTGCCTTGCTGAGATGACTATGTTCATTTATTGCTTTTTTTTAATTAAAAAAAGAAACAAACACACACAACACCAAAAAAAACCCAAAGGGGGTGGGGATGGACTGTCAGAGATTACATGCTGGTGTTCCGTGTCGGAAACTTTGGCTTGCGATATTTAAATTCAGTACTAGTGAAAATTGTGTACTACTGTGATTTTGCAGTAATGCCTTGCATTCTTCTTGATTTGGGGGGGAAGAGTCTTCTAAATATTTCTAACTAGCTTTCCGACTTTTTTTTCAACTTGTTTGGTGGTTACTTGCTTGAAGTACAGAAGGTACAGTGAGAATATTGTACACAAGTAATAATTAAGACTATTATGAAGATAGGAATGTCTTTTATGCTTTTAAAAATGAAGAAGTTTTAAAAACCTTTGTATGAATCATGTTACACTCTACAATCCGTTTGATCATCACTTTTGAAGACATTGCCACAGTTGGTTTTTATTAGTTCTCCAAAAGTCCAGGTAGCTTTCTCAGGTACTGCAATGTAGTTTGAGAATGCTTCTGAGTGCAGGAAGAGAGAATGAGCTGGGGTTGTGTATTATGGATAAAATGAAATGTTTTTCCTTACTGCGGAGGACAAGGAGCCATGCATTTATCAGAGTCAGTAAAGAGAATGTTTTAAAGGAGATTGTGTTACTAGCAAGTAAAAGTAAATTCTGTGAGCAACTGAACACGAGTGTCTCTCTTGGAAGAGAAAATACTTTCTTCTTCATCTTATGGCTTTGGAGGAGCTGGAAGAAGAAAAAGCAACACCCTTCCCTCTATTTGTATGTTGGGAAGCATAATGTTCTGGTGCTGTACTTGTGAACTGCCTTGTGTTCTTCTATGTCATAGTTATTAAAAAAGTATAGCTGTGTTATGGATCTCATATGGTGTCTCATTAAATTGCTGTGAAGGGTGGCAGACACCACAAATGTGAAAGTCTTAATGACAATGTAGTTCTGTACAGGAAAAACAGCAAAGGCCTGGCAAACATTAACACCAATATTTGCAGATCCTGCATCTCTATCAGCTCTCACTTAATAGGGAGTGTGACAGCAGTTCAGTTTTACTGAATTCTTAAACAGTTTGCAGGTTTTTCTGCTTGTGGTGGCTTGCTATAGAAACCTCAGAATTTTTGCCACGACCAGCTTACAAAGCATGTGCTTTGTTTGTGGTGTGCCTGGGACCCTGATCTGTGAGTCACTGTGTCTTGCTTGTGCACATCTCCGCTGACGCACTGGAGAGATCTGGGGTGTTTGATGGGCTGGGTAGCAGCTGTGCTGTAAAATGGCGTTCATAAAAACATCCTATTCTTTTTGCTTTCCATTTCTTACACATAATAGCCATACGATGCCAAGGGAAAGAGGGATGCCAGGAATGTATGCCAATGCAGTACCTCTTGGAACTTATGGGAGCCCATATGCCAGGCCGCTTCTGAGTGGGCAGCAGCAGATTCCTAAATTGTTGTCAAGTAAGTGGGTTCTGCTTCCTACATTTCAGAGCTTGAAAAATATTATGGTTTCATTTTGGTCTGTTGCACTGTTACGAATAAAAATTGGATTCAGGCATCCATCTTCGTTAACCTTGTGTTGCTCTTCTCTATTGCTCTTCTTTTTTGGAATTGCTGTAGTGAAATGTACTAAAATGTAATTATGTGCCCGTCAGTGGAATCCCATTTTGAATACTGTGCCCGGTATTCAAATACAATAGGAAAAATAGCACTTAGTCTACTAAGGGTTCCTAGTGTCTGTTATGCGGAACATTCTTGGTATGTGGCTGAAAATCTCAACATCACTGGCATCAGCAGACTTAGTAGAAGCTCGATGCTTTGTGTCTTAAGAGAACAACAAGCAGAAGGTGCTGGCCACAGAAAATAGTTAATGCACAAGGCATGATGGCAGATCAGGAGAGATTGTAGGACTGACGGAAGAGCTGTGGTTGGTATTGAGATGCCAGACTGAACCAAAATTTCTAATTCACAGTCCTGTATTGGCTTCTCCTGCCCGCGGGAAGCGTTGCAACTTCTGGCTAGGAGATGGTCAGGGATGCCACTGCTGTTGGTTTGGTGAGCAAGTGGGTCACTGGAAGTGGTAAATTCTGTGTGAACTAAAGTGGAGTTCTTCATGCTGGGAGGGAACTGCTCATGTGAAGAGCTCCCAGAAAAGATGCTAGTTACGAGTTCTGTCTCTTTGCCTGAGATCAGGAGCTGCATTTCTGTAATGCTGGGATTGAGGCAGAAGGAAACTTGGCTAAACTGCCAAAAAAAAGTGCTTTAAAGTAAGATATTCTTACTGTTCAGCTGATTTCTTGCAATATTGAATTGTGCAAGTGTTTGAAGTTTAAACAACTGACAGATAAAGTTTGAACTTCAACATTTTGTGACATATAGAATACCAAATTACTGCATAGTGAAGCTGTCAGCCTTTTTATACTTGACTTGCATCTTTGCTGCATATGAAATGGCAAATAAAGAATATCAATGGCCACTCTGAATTAAATTTATTGTCCAGTCCCAGAGTAGATGAAGTGTAGTTGAGTAGTGGGTGCAAAGCTATCTTGTGCGAGGAATCAGATTGTTTTAAGTGGAGAGAGGGGTTGAGTATGAGAGCCTGGAGCTGTTAACTTGGGTTAAAGGAAAACAAGTGTTTTTCTAAACAAACAAGAAATATGATCTAAAAAGAAGAGTGTGGAAAATGGGAAGGCAGAACTACCAGACAGGCATCGCATTTTTGTGTTAGTCTCCAAAAAGAGAAAGTCTACGTGGTTTGGGGGAGGGCGAAAGTATTTACAAGCCCATTAGTTCCTATACTGCTGTTCAAGTCTTGACGCTTTGTGGGAAATACTTATTCAAAGCATTTTTCTCTTGCTTTACGCACATGGAGCTGATCTTGCCAATTAGGTACTTAGAAAGCTCTCATCCTCATGGCATCTGAGCACCTTGTGTTGTAAATATGCCCCAATGCCATCATTCTTTCAAATTGAGGAGGCTTGAATCCACTGATCGATATGAAATCCCAGTCCATCTGTTGGCCTCAGAATAACTGTCTGGTGGCTTTCTTTCATTTGTTCCCTTCCTCCCCTCATCTCCTGCCCCTTCCTCACCCTCAAATTGCCTCAGGCATCTGCAGTTGCTGTTCTCCAGGTGTGCCTGGCAAATCTGAAAGCAAGGCTGCCTTTTTCTTTCTTCTTCCCCCTGTTGTGCCACTTTCCTTAATGCTGCTTTTTCCATTAGGCAGAGGTTGATCTTGTGCTTTCTCGATTGTGCCGCAAAAAGAGGTGCCAGGTCAACCTGCTGGTCCCTCCAGCCGCTGTTGCGGCATGCTGCTTCACACACCATCGGCAGTCGTTGTACAAAGGCTTTTTCACAAAGCAGGGGCTGTGTGCCTGCCATTGCTCTCTTAGGCTCTTCATCGAGGAGTTGAGAAGCTGATTCCTGACACATTCTGTTTTTATGGGAGACTGCAGTGCAACATCCTGCAAATGTATTCTTTGTCAGGTAATTTTATTGTGTTTCTCCTCCACTTCTACTAATGACAGCAAGCTGTCCTAGAAGATTAGTCTTAAACTCTACTTCTGATTTAAACTGACTGCAATGTGAAGTCTTCATAGTTAACTACAGTGGTGGTTGACTTAATCAATGCCAAGTGGCTGCAGGTGTCTTAACTCCTCTTCTACTGCGTAGAGACCTTGGCAAAAGGGTTACACTCTTGCTCAGACCCTTGTTAGAAGAATGCCTCCAAGTGTCATAGTCCAAAATTTCTGCTGAAATTAGTCTTTCTGACATTCACGCTGAAGGATGCTTTTGCAGTTGGGTCCACACCCAGACACCGTAACACATCCTGGATTATGGATTCTGTGGGTTGAGTGTGAAGCAAACCTGTCAAGATGGGAGCGTGCCAGCAGCTCTAAGCCTCACTACAGTAGGTGGCGGTCATCTTGCCAAGCAGGAACAATCTGCACGGACAGCACCTTTGCTCTGGTGAAAATTTGTGGTCAGAATTGAGCAAGTGGGCCAATTTCACCTAGACAGCATTCTAAGAGTACCAAGAGGTGTTTCTAGATCTGACAGCACAGCTGTCTGCTTGCCTTTTTTCAGTCACTCCCTTCAGTTCAAGCATAGATGTCTCTGTCAAAGCACAGATATCTTTAACTAGAAAATCAAATTAGAAGGAATGGGAAGGCATATACTGAGTTTTCTTAATGGGACAGGTTATTTCTTGTGTCGAAGTCACGTTCATCAGCTATCCAATTGTGAGAGGACAGCTTTATGCTGTGGCATAATTGGATTGGGAAGAATCCGGAACCCACATGTTCCTGAAAAACTAGAGATGATGTGGTTAAAATTCCCACAGTTTGTGGGATTGATGCAGAGCAACTTTTCATTTTATGTATTATGTTTTTATATGTATGATGAAGTAAAATTAGACTCTAGAAGGGCAATGCGGTCAACCGAAGTGCCATCTCTGCCTCAAGAGCGTGCTGTGGGTGTTCCTTACTGTTGTTCTCTGATTTGACTTCGATGTGCCAATTTTCCGTTGATGAATAATTGTCTGTGCTGATAACTTGGGGAATCAAGTGCAGTATGGCAGTAGTCTGTGAATGGCATATTTGGTTTCTGCAGCACAGGATATCTGATTTATGACTTTCATTTCAGTCAGTAAACTTGTCAATTAGCTGCATTTGAAAAGTGATTTTGATTAGTGCAATCAGTAAACACAGAATCTTGTCTTTGATTACCACACTGATTAGATAAATTGTTACTTGAGGAGCTGCTAGAGAAGGCAGTTTATTTGGCCTTATAGCTCTAGGAAATGCCTAAGTTTTGAAGACCAAGGAAAATATTAATTGTCATTTCTTCTCCGATTTTGTACCTTTTTGAAGTGCAATTTGCTGCTCCGAGCTTTTTCCCTTCAAAGATTCTTCTCTCAGAGCCATACAAGTGAATAGTAATAAGGTGGCTTTAAATGGTTGTATGATGATTTCATTAAACTAGTTCTTAAATTGTTCCCTAGAGCTGCAAAAAGATATGTGTACAGCAGGAGAGCTGGATCCTTTCTTTTTCAGATGGAGAGTGATTAAATATGACACGTTTTTAACTAGCCCTTAAGCAGGGGCCTGTCTGAATAGAAAACACTGTACCAGGGTGAGACCAGCATCATCTCACTGGGTTTCTCACTAGAGCGCCATTTGACCCTGACAGTGGAATAGAAAGCGTGTTAATAAACTTCAATTAAAATGTGAAGTTCTCACCAGGGAGGGTCAGGGAGGGAGAGGCAGTATTCATCTGTGTAATTGTCCAGACGCTTGGGGGTCTTGCCTAGTTCAGCCTGCACAGAGGAGAAGGGTGGGGGAAGCATCACCATTTATTCTCCCTGGGATATAGCATTTTTTCTGGAAGTTAGTGTCTCCTGGCAAGCAAAAGGAGAACTGAGCCAGGCCTAGGAGAACTGCAGGTCTGGTTGTGGTGACAGGGCCAAACTCTAGCCCTCATCCCAGTGGCTGCAGGTAAAGAGCTACAGGTGCTCATAACTACAGATAGAGGGGGTTTGTGCATCTGAAAACGTTTTGAGCAGAACTCAGTTCTTCTGTATTGCATACATTTCTGTGGTGCTGGTGTCTGTGAAACTTTGAGATTATTAGAAGTAAAGTCGTCTTAGGATATTTTTTGATTGAAAATAGTGACACTTTGGGGCTTTAACATATTTTTAAAATTTTTGTAGCAATTTCATCTTTGTAGCTTTTTTCTTTTAAGCTTGAATTTAATGTTGTGTCTTAGTTGCTCGTTCCCCCAAAGCAGCTGAAGACAGCATTATGGGCCTGTGTTTTCTTGTGTTGCATGAATCTTGTATTCAGAAGCGGACATGGCATCACTGAAGGATCGTGTTAGTACAGCCTGTTATGTATGTAAAAGTCCTTGTAATTCACAGGCTGATCAGTATAAAAGTTCCACATATCCATCTTTAGTCTTTGTCATGCTTCAGACTGGTTTGGTTATAGTGTAGATGAAATGACTTATTATTCCTGATCATGAGTGTCGGTTGATAACAGTATATGTCTCTGTGTGTGTGTATGTATATCTACAAAGAGAGAGAAGTTTATATTGTTTGGTGTGGGGGAGTGTGGTGTATGTAATGTTTAATAAATAAGTACAATACACTGTGTACAGCTCAGGCTGTTGCTGGGCCTGGTAGGCTGGATTAGCTCTGCCCAGAGGAAGCCCAGGCGGGAACAGCAGAGCTGCCGGGGAACAGAATTTATTTCCCCTGATGAAACGGTGTTATCTTCAGTGGGGGCTGCTCACACCCTCCCCTGCACACTCGAGTGCTGCTGTGAAAGATTTCTGTGCGAGTCAGACCATTACAGCCTGCTGACAATCCAGCCAGAGTTAGGAGACTGGCACAGATTTTTTTCCTCTGTTTTTTTTTCTGCTTTTCTTTCAAATTATTGCAAAGCTTTAGTGTACTTGAATACTGGCAGTTTAACAGGGCGTTACTGTCCCATCCTAGTACATCCATTAGACAACTTCTGGAACCAGCTGTTGAAATTAGGTCACACTTAAACACCATTGAAAATAATCAAAGGTGTCACTGAAACTGAAGCTTTTGATTGATGCACAGTTTGAGTGTTGTGGGCTGACCAGGGAGCTATTGATTAGCTGTTTCTTTTATCTTGTTTACTGACCAGTTTATTTAGAAGAACAACAACCGTTTAATTGCGTGTCCTGTTAAAGCAATGTTGTTACTGCTACGTCTTTGTAAAGAGTTAGTTTGCGTAGAAGAAACAATTGAGAAGTGGGTGGTCTTTTTCACTGCAGTTTCTTGTAACTGCAGTGTTAGGTCCCTGGCCAGGTTTTTACCCAAAAAGGTTTAACTCAATCTGATTACATTATCTGAGACGTCATTAATAGATTATTATTATCATCATTGTCTAGGTTAATTTTTAAATAAATTTTACTACCTTTAAATATATCGTAAATATAACTTTATATATTAAAAAAAATAATAAAATTGAACTGTTTGCTTTATTACATGCTTTGGTTGTTCTTTTAGTTTGCTTTATAGAATAATTTAGTCTAATCAGACAGAAACTTGCATGTATTGTGAGCACTAAATATTTGTTGCTCGCAAACATGTGTTGTGATGATGACAGTGGTGTGCCTGTGTATGTATATTTTTTCATGTAGTGTAGTGATAAATGTACTTGTAAGAAATGTAAGCATTAAATGAAGTTTTCAGTTGTTACGGTGGCAGACGTGGTTTTGCATTTTTAAAAATTCAAGAGAAAGATACCTGTGAAGTGTCCAAGCACTAACCAATGCTAGTTCTAGCAATCAAGTCATTCTTCTTATAATGTGAAGTTTATTGGACATATTTAAAAAAAAAAGTTGCCTTTTATTTATTAATACTGAGCTTGCCACTGATGGATATAAGGGCTCTATCAAAATCAGCAACAGTAACCAGCGACTTGGTGAAACGTATTTGGTAGTAAATCCGGTTTGAGCTTTACTGTTTGACTTCTTACAAGTTCAGGCATGTGTAAGAGTAAGTGGAGCACGGTTCTATAAGTATACTTGCTCTTTTTTATTTTGACATTTTGTTTTACCCTCTAGATCTTAGACCTCAGGAGTCTTGGCGAGGTCCTACACCCTTGTTTCAACAGACACCACAAAGGTAAGGCAGGAGGGATTGAAGTTTTGTAAAATGTGCCCAGGAGGATTTACTTGGTTCTGCCAGGCTTCAAAACTTTTTTTTCTTCTTTGTTTTGAACTTTTTTGTTCGAATTTGTTTAAATTGTGCTGTACAGTGGGTTTTTTAAGTTAATTAATGTCCATGATTTATTTATATTTTGTGAGTGCACTATGTGGTGTTCATCCTTTAAAAGGCTTGAGTACTTTGTATTAAAAAAGAAGGCAAAAAAACTTTCCATTAAAACTCAGCCTTCAAAATTAACTTTACTGTTGGTGCTTTGGTACCGTTCTTGGTTCTTTGGCCTTTATCTTATTGAAGCTTTTGAGATACTATGAAATTGAACACAGAGAGCTTAAAACTGCATTAGATTTTGGACAGGCTAAACAAATTTCTTTTTAGGAGGGCTGTGGAGCTTAATGAGGCATAACTAATGGTGTTCCACTTTTATCATTTCTGTGCCGCAACCGCAGCATTAGTACAGACTAGCCATTGATTCTTGCTACAAACCTCTTGAAGTCCTAATCAGCTTCTTTGGTGCAAGTTTTTCAGGCCTGACAAGCCTATTGTAGGGCAGTGTCACTGTAGGTCAGTAGTTATTAGTTGCCACTGAAAACAGTTTCTTTAACTACTTAAGACTGAACTGAATTAAATGCAGAAGGGACTCAGGGAAGGATTATGGAATCTGCAGTCCAATAAGTGCCATCGAATAGAAGGAATGTGACATGGTTTGATAATAAGGGATGTTTTACATGCGTTGCTTCATTGATAGGTTGTATGTCCTTAAGTCAGATGGGCTTTATAAACTCCAGCGTACCTGTGAAAGCTATGAATAATGATATTTATTTATATCTATGGAAGAATGAGAGCGTATGCAACATCTTTGAAGTTTCTGCCCTGAGGCACAACTTTTTTTTTTTATGGCTTTATTTGCAAATGTTAACCATTGAAAATACGAGCTTTGGAATAATTTGTTGAGCTCTCTACAATCACTCTTTCCATGGCAACCATTTTGATCCCTATTGAAATAAGTCCATCTCACTTGTCCTGTACCGCATCAGTGTGGAATATTGCATTATAAATGAATCTTGCATTACAAACTTTAATATTGCTTTGTCCATGGGAGTTGCTATTCCCACACCTTAATTAAATCTAATTTATATAGTACCATTTTGTGGAATTAAGGTCTGTTGCTTGTCATTACTTTTACAGTGCTGTACTTCTGTCATTTTACCAGGCTGTTTATTTTTGCAAAGTGGAAGAGTTTATCAATTCACATATAAATAACTAGTTTCAGCCAGAAATTCTGTTTTGCACTTGAAGTACACCTTTTTATGAGAATTGTAAGGGTCGCCTGCCTCTCTAATCAGAATCCTATGATGAAGTTACTGTGCGGGGTTTGTGCTAATATTTTTAGAAGTGACTGCACACTGCACAGGTACTTCAGAGCATTTTGGAGATAGACGGTGTCTGTGATATGATCTGCTAACCTGTCCAGCATGCTTCTAGGGTTGTGATATTGACCTCAATATTACAGTTCCCAAACTTGAGGTAACTGATGTCTGCTGGACTGACTTTAAATTGAAGATATATCCTCTTCACCTAGAAAATGAGCTTTAGAGAAGCTTGGAGAATTCTCTCCTAGGTTTTGAGAGACAACAGTATATTTACAATGCTTTCCCTTCTTGATAGTGCTTTGGTTTATGAAAATCACTAACTTGCCAGTTTCAGTGCTGAGGATAAGTAGTTTTGCCATGTTCTTGGAAGGTATTTGATCTGGGAAACAAATCAAACAGATACTTAGGGCTGATGTTGAGTTAGTTGCCATACAGAGGTAAGCATGGAGACTTAAGCAAAAGTTTAAACAGAAACATAGGCAGACTTGGTACAGGAAAAAATGGCTGAACCTGTTGTAACTGAACCCCCTGCAAGACATTTTCGGTTTCCCAGTTAATTCCATGGGAGCTGCCAGGCCAGCTGCAAGGCTACTGTTTCCCGTACTACTAGCCCCAAGGCTGTCCCTGCTTTGCTGCTGTGGCTTCAGGTGCTCCAGGAGCAACAAGGTGCCACCAGGGAGAGCAGTGAGGAATTTCTGTTCTGTCACCTCTGCTCCCTGGAAGAAATTGAGGGAGAGGCCGGCCCCTGCTCCAGCCTTTTGAGATGAAGTGGGTTGGCAGGAACCTATGATATCCCTGATTTGTGACATCAAGGGATAAGCAAGGACCTCTGTCCTGCCAGGAAAGCTTTGAGCTTTTGTGCCATGTCAGGGATAGAGTATTGCAGTGGGACCTAAACTAGCTCTCGCTTCACAGGCCTGGGTGCAAAGAAAACAATAGTGTAAAGCTGGTTCTTCATAACCCAGATGATCTTGTCTCCTGCATAAGATTTCTTACTTTTAAATTTAGTGATGCAATTCAGTATGCAGCAAGTAAAGTCGGTGAGTTGCTGTTGAACAAGATGCCTTTCAGCATGTCCTGTTCATGCCCTGGTCTGACTGGGCTGCATTACTGGAGATTGCAGAAGATGATTTCATGCTCTTGCCTTCAGTGCTGGTGATCTGATATGTTTCGGAGGTTATATGTGTGTGTTCACTATCTGATTTCCTGGCTGATAGAAATTTGCAATCTGGTTAAGCAAATCCGTTTGTTTAACCTGCTCGTAGAAGGGATTTCCAAAGAGACTGAGGTTGGAACACAGAAATGTTTTACTGTGTAAAGTTTCCTGAAGCTGCATTTTAGCTGTCCTGTATGTGTATGCTTTAGTTTAATTGTCAGTTGACGTGAGTCTGGATAGTGCATTTCAGTAACTCTGTCAATGTGAGCTCATGTGATATTCCAAGTGACGGAATTCTTTTTTTGTTACCTCTGAGGCACAGCTTTGCTGTATACAAGTCTCCACCCTCAGGTAATTTGAATGACCAATTAATACATCCACTAGACAAACATGAAGTGCTGCGAGGACTACAATTTGCTGATTTCTGTTTACCAGGTGAAAATCTAAAATTTGGGGGTTTGAAGATAGTTCACAGAACTATGTACTAAGAGCAGCAAAGAAGTGTAAGCTGCTTTTTGGGCTTTAAGATCAGAAAATGCATTGCAGCACCTTTTTTTTCTTTTTCCTCCTGGGTTTATCCTCTACAATATGTAGTGGTTCTAGCTGAAAATCACCAATTTCACTCTTTCAGAGCAAAAATGCTCGAACATAAGTGATACTAGTGTTACTGTGTTTCATATGTTAGATATCCCAACTTTTCACTAACTAGCACTTTATTAAAATAAAAGGTTTAAACTCTGTGCCAAATGTATATTAATGTCAAATGAAATTTGTGTCAAGCTTCCACGTTCCAGGTATGTAGCAAGTGTTGGCTAGTGGTCATCAGTCACTGAGGGTGTTTATCACAAGCACATTAGCAAATTCGTAGACAGTGACTATTTGATGAAAGTCCTAGAGCTGGGGTTATATAGGTAATTCCCTGGGTTTTTCCTTAAGGCTAAGCAGTGTATTCTTTCTGGAGAGTCTGCTGCTTTCTAGGAATGGTGGGGAAAAAAGTTAGTACTCAAAACACTTAATCAAAAGGAATCTTAGAATACTGATTTTGTGTGTTTAGTCCCTGGAAGTGTTATGTGCTATTAACTTTAAATACAGTATTGCTTCTCCTAATGAATGATTCGGATAACATTGTGCATTTCTAGCCATACCTCTGAAGCTAAAAATAAAACCACACAGTTCAGTGTTACCACTTAGCTTTTGTGCATGTTCATTTTTACTACGTCTTGCATGTTGTATTTACCAGTTGTGTGTTTATCAGGTAAGACTCATACTTTTATAAACAGGAATCAAGTTATTTCATTTCTGAAGATTGTTGGAGTCTCTCCTGGCTTTGCAAAATTCAGATAGGTCTTAATCCGACCAGGTGGAGCAGCTGTCTTGCAGGCTTTAGTGTGAAACAAAAAGCAATTGGCATACAATGGCAGAAAGCCTTCACATCCAAAATGCCTGCTTTCATTCATTTCAGTCTTATGTCTACCTGTCTTGATTCCAACTTTGCCTCTGTTCCAGCTGGTGAAAGGCGTGTTTAAAAGTCCTTCCTCTCCCAGCATCAATTCCTCAGTTGCTTAGAGCTTAGTTTGCCCAACATTGTACAGCTGGCTGTGAATCCTCCCTTGGTCATGACAGTCGTACCTCCTCCCTGAACTGTGTGTTTGAAAGAATCTGTCAGCCTCTGGGTAGGATTGCTCCTCCAAGGCTGAAGTCCCGCCGATTCAATCCAACAAATCTAGGCAGAGGCTCTCTGAGGACGTACAAAGTAACTTTCAGTTCAGCGGTGCAGCAGGTGAATGTGAAATGCAGTGCTCGTGCTCTCTGCTATTCCCATCTCTCAGCAGGCTGGCCGCACACTGTTCAACTGGCTCTCTCTTAAACAGAGGTCAAAAAGATTAACTGCCTCGACTATCCAGTGTTTTTCCTTTACGACAGTATATTGTACTGCAAAACGTAACTGCTATGAATTTAGTAAGGAATTGTACCCTTACCCATGCTCAGCTTTAAAGACTATATCGTGGCTATATCATTTTTCTAAATATTTTTAATCAGACAATGATGTGATGTATTATACCTGTTGCTTTATAATTGTAATGTTAGAATAGGTACTTCAAGGCAATTAAAACATTTCTTGCTGTTAGTAATCTGGGATGGCAAACTAGGTTATAATGGATGTTGAATTTGCGTTCCCATATAAACTGTACACCAAATGTCAGTCAGTCTGTGCCAATTAGTGCTTATGTTGCTAGGTCACCGTGGTCAATTGAAAACGGCATCAATAGAACTTGAAAAGGTTTCTTCCCGATCAGACCTTCTGACATATTGAGCAGAATAATGGATGGGAAAAAGCAGCCAAGGCCCCTACCCTAGATTCAGAATACTCGCAGTAAGAATTCATTTGCAACCTGCAATTAACTAGAAAGAATGGACTCCCAGAAAGAGTCTGGACATTTAGAAAAGAAAGCCTCATTCTCCTGTGTCGCACATGTTTACTCTTTGGATGTTGTGTTACGTTTAGCTAACTTGGTGATATCTGGGTTTTAATCTATGTTCAGGATCACTGTGGATGAATTGGCAAATTTGCCCCTAAAATAAAGCATGGACAGAATCTTTCCAAGGAATCTGAAAAATCTCTGGTTTGTGAAATTGAATTTCCTGCTTGTGGTAGTACCTGGTTCTGTAGCTTTCGAGTTGTGGTGAAGCAATAAGCAAATATGGCCTTTTGGTAGGAGACTCGTGGAGGATTCCACCCCCCCATTTGTCTCTAATGACTTGGCCATCTGCAGTACTACTGCAGGCATAGCTGGATGTGACATTGTTTAGTTCTGAGGCAAAACGAATCATTTATCATACGAGACTATAGAAATTTGGATTTAGTGCTGTGAAACTTTCTAGGAGCCAAGTTCATGCTGCAGTGTGTTTCTTCTTTACACAGAGCTGCTGGGGCTGCTCCTCTGCTTGCCTGGAACCGCATGCTGCAATCCCAAAATCAGTACCAGCCAAGTCAGTACCAGGGGCTGGGCGGACCAATGGGTTACCCACAGAGACCAGAAGATCGGATGGACAGGGGAAGACAGGTATGAAAGCGCTGCCCCATTTTGCCTGGTTTTTGTTCTCCTGAGTAAGGCTCCCTTCATGTGTGGCTGTGGAGAGTGAATGCAGAGTAGGTAGGTGTTCCTAAGCTGGTTTTAGCCCAGTAGTTGTGTCGCCAGTGAAAGCTGACAGGTAAGCTTCCCAGCCTTGTCCAGCCCCTCCATGCATACCCCTGGCAAAAGGCCTGTGCCATGACTGTGCCACCACTGCTTTTTGTTGAAAGTAGATCAAACACGCTGCCAAGTCGCACGCTTCTTGCAGCCTGAGAAAACATAATCTGAAGGCAAATATTTCAACTAGAGTCGTCATCTTCTGTAAGGAAATCTATCAACTACACATTTTGGCAATAGAAGGGTTTCACGTCAGTATGTTTTAAGTGTAAATTCTTACAACTTCATTAATTTTTCCCCTCGAATGTTTATTGTCTTTCTCTAATCTGAAAAGCTACTTAAATGCAAATGTTAAATTCTAGTAACCGGAGAAATAAACATGTCTGTGAAAGTACGTATAAAAATAGCTTTATGTGGTTAAACAAAAACAAGTGAACGTGATAGGAGAACCTCATCTGAAATTACAGTTGACTTTGTCATCAGTTTATGAAAATGCCACAGAATGAAAAAGCTTCTTGAAAGCAGCAGGTGATTTTGCTTATGCGATTTTTTTGCTTGTGTGTTCCTAGTAAAAGCATAATTTGCATAAAGCTAAGTACTAGTTTAAAGTACATTTCGGGCATCTATATTAAACTTTTAGTCCTGTTGCTGTTTGGTAAGTCAGAACTATTACTCGGCTGTGGGAAGCTTACTGAACAGTAATGGGGGAAAGATGAGGAAGAGTGCTCAGCTGCTTGGTAGCAGCACTATTTCCCAGTCCTTTATATGGAAACTAAGGCACAAACTGTTTGAAATTTGCCTTCTGTTGGGACCTGGTTCAGCTACCTCTCGGAAATATACTCAAGACACGCCACTTTTTAGTGTATGCTCTTGGTTTTTTTTCCCAGTCTGCCCATCTCCCCAGAGCACAAGCATTTGTGTGATAAGGTCCGCACCAACATAGTCAGATGTGGTGTCTGATTTCTGGGACTGTTTCTCCATGCTGTTGGCAGCATAGACTCATTTTCACATAGGTATAAATTCTGTCCTGCAGTGTGTGTATTGGACAATATCCCAGTCTCCTTTGCTTATACAGCAGAGACTGCAAGTACAATCCATTTAAATTGTAGTGTCATGCAGCGCATGTGAAAGTCATCTTAAAGCATTTTTACCACTTCTCTGATTCTTTGTCTGCTTTATGTTTTTCTTTTCTGCTCTGGTTGGGAGACTCAGGTAGCGCTGTATATCACAAGCACGTTTGCACCATGACATTGTTATGGTGTGGGGGTTTCGAGGCAGCTAATACAATAAAAACGTGTACTGTCCAACCAAGTTTGTAAGAGAAGAGCCTTTGGCCTTTGCTGGGGAAGCTTTTTGCAGAGTGCCATGTGCTTCTCTGTCTGGTTCAGCTTGTCAGGACCAAAGCCCAGCAGAAACAGCCTGTGAGCTGCTAATACTGTTCTCAGCATTGTCTGCCGACCGCAGGATTACATGATGCTGCTGAAAAGATCTATAGCCAGCAAGCAATCTGCCCCAGCGCTCCCAACTCTTAAACTCTTGTTCAGCTGAACCCTTGTTAGCAGCAGTGGGACTCCCTTCTCCTCCCCCCCGGCCCCGACTCCTACCCTGAAGCATTTTTAGTGCAGAGGAGGCTTTGAAGACTGGAGTAAGAACTGTATTTAGCTTGTCCCGTTGTCATATTGGTGTTGCAGCGAGAAAAGGGGGGAAAAAGAGAGGCAAGTATCCCACCAAGCACACTTGCTCTGAGTATAACGGGGAGGCATTACCAGTACAAATCCTTCCAGGACTGGTTTTGGCTATAAGCAAAACTAGACAGTGTGGGTTATGATCACATTAGGCTTAATGGGGAAACAGTGGGGCTTGTATCCTGGCTGTGCTGCCCAATTAGTCCCCGAGAGGTTTTTTTGTGTATATTTCAAATTTGGGTGAGGTGTATCGATGGGATCAGTTTTCAAAAATCTTTTGGTTTGTGTTACACAGGTTTACCCAGAACACTGGAGCCAAAGGAATCAGTGCGTAATTGCACTAATGCATAACAGCGGGCTACTGTGATAATGTTAAAAAATCAGTGGAGGATTTTGATGCTGGTGGAGTCTGGGTGGTATTTAATTAGGGCTGGGAAATAGGTACTTGAAAAAAGTCTGTCTGCCACGCTGTACTCTGCTCTACCATTTATCCTCGGTAGTGTAGGTGGGTATATTTCCAAAAGGAATCCACACTTAAACTAGTTCATTCCTGACCTGAGGTCTTCCTGTGTAACAGCTACAGCTGGAATCATAAAGGTGAACAGGTATTGCCCTCCGGAAGTGGTTGCAGTGTGGACTGACAGAGGGCATCCCCTGTTAGTTCACACTTGGAAAGCTGTCTCATAATGGTGGGGTCTCAGGGCATCGTGGGCATCTACAGCCTGGCAGTGACAGAAAACCTCTGCCCTTGCAGCTCTCCAGCTGTTTGCCACCGGAATGATTAAATCGGGGGCATACTGCTGTTTGGTAATACTGCGGTCTTCCCCAAAACATAATTCACCTGTCACTAGTACGGGACGTGTCTGCTGGATCATGAAATGAAGTTAATACTGAGTGGTGATGACAGTTTTGTGTTTACATGCGTGCTGGTTATTAAGGACAAATCTTTCAGCTCAAGTAAATTTGCATTTAAAAACTTTCTTGGCAGTCATGTTGCTTTCCAAATGTTTTTTATTTCCTTTTAAATGTTCATTATCTTTTTTCTTTTTTTGTTATTTTTAAATGAACTTTCAGATGTCGTTATTTCCTCAGGGCTGACAGCACTGGAGTAAAATTAGAAGCTACCTTAAAGGGTTTAGGGTGCAAAACCAATAATTGAATCTAGCATTGCTGCCTGTAAATTTCAAAGCTTTAAAGCCTTGAAAAGGGATTCAAGTGGAAGTGGTGACACATAGCAGCATAAATAATTATCTTTGGTCCCTTTCACCTCTGAATTCTTTTTTTGCAGCATACAGAACATGGTCTGAAGAGGTTAATAAACGCGCTGCTACAAAGTGCTTACAAAATTAATGCAACTGCCATGGATATGGGTTGCTCTGTGGTAGTGGGTATTTATTGGTGTCTTCCAGCTGTTCCAGAAAATTAAAGAATACACTTGATCATGTTGTGTAGGTGTTTGACATTTTTATTTTATTCTGTAGTACTACACAACTGAATGTCCAGATAAATTTCTTGTGCAACGGTTGCGAGACCTCTGAAATGTAGTTCTGTACAGGGGTTGCTGCTGTTGATGTAGCGGGAAGGATTTTTCAAGGGATATAGTCAACTTGTTTCCTTTTTTAATTGATTACAAACAAACCCAAAAGCAAACACAAAACCTTCCTGATAGTGGAAACAGTGTATTCTGCGTGTCTCTTTTTGAGTCCTTTAAAAACAGGGTGCAACAAATCGCTTTCTGTTCCGAAAGGTGTTTGGGATTGCCTGGCAGAAGCAGGCTGAAGCGAACCTCCCCTGGCACAGCTTTGCTCGCTGCCTCTTCGGTTTCAGCTGTTATCTCTGAGCCCCCGCAGCACGGGGCAAAGATGGATTTCTCTTTTAAAGAAGTGAAAGGAAGCCTCTCTTTCCCTACCGACCAGAAAACCCTCCAAGTAACAAACAAAGCAAGTCCTACAGCTTTGTTAGGGCGTCACATCTAATTAACTTGCTGGTCTCTGCAATATATCAGGTTTTAAAAGTTTTGAATGTTCCAAGAGGACTCTGAAATTTTCCAACAAACTTTTCACTGGATAGTTGATGTACAGAGTGCCTCATCTGAATTTAAATGCAAAAATACATCTAATTTCCAGTGATTTCCAAGGTACGATTTAGGCATCTTTCACCTATTGCTTAAAACAAATGAGTGCTGAAAAATGCTGCTTCTGTAACAAATACTTTTTTTTTTTTTTTTTTTTTTTTCCCCT
>Ga0065711_1007601_pt1 | contig 24486 bp, 11 predicted proteins | sample Hoacrofraction12_FD_59098 | JGI IMG/M metagenome (GOLD analysis project Ga0065711, IMG submission 59098) | Hoatzin crop microbial communities from Cojedes, Venezuela - Epithelial fraction 12 v2 (version 2) | ecosystem: Host-associated > Birds > Digestive system > Esophagus > Crop | place...
TTTCTGGACAAAATAAATCCTCTGATGCAGAATTATTCTATCTTATGGGTATTACTGTTTTTGCTTCCTTTCTGAATATGAACTGGAAAGAAAATTATTTTCAGATTATCGGACAAGTGTTCATCCTTATCTCTTCAAAAATACATTAAATAATTCCTGTGGGGTTTATGGACTTTTAATTCCGAATTACGGACAAATTGATTTCCACATCCTTTGCTTCCTTATTTTTTGGTAGGATTTGCTACTATTAAAAGAAAGTTGTGAGCCAAATGTCATTGATAATAGTTCAAGGTGCACAGAGGCTTAGAGCTCAGTGTTTTGAATAACATGTATTAGAAAAAGTGTAATTTCGATGAAATCAGGAGAACTTTTTGTTTCCGAAATAATATTCGTGTGGCAGAAGGGGGAGTGAGAATGGTTTTAAAAAAATATCTGCAGAGTCAAATTTTCTTTAACACAAGCATGAACCAGACTTGAATACCTTCAGGAATTGGATTGGTCACATTATTTTCATGCATGAAATTTTGAATGGCTTTGTCTAAAACCTTCTCTGTTACCTAGCTTTCTTGCTGAATAAATTTTGAGTAGCACTGAAATGTTCTTGAAGTGCTGTGAAACATACAGTTTCTGAAGCTCAATTTGGTAACTGATAGAAGAGTTGTAGAAAAAAGCAGTAATCTGCCAAGGAGAGTGTCACGATCATGAGTCTGCACAGTTGGCTTTTGATTAGTCTCATTCCTAAAGAAATATTAAGAACATAGCTTGAGGTATTAGAAAATGTCTAATTTTTGTAGAACTAGAGCAGCAGCATGAACAGATGATTTCAGATGATATCCTGAATCCTCTTTTTTTTAAAAAAAATAAGTTGATTAAAGGAAACTTTAAGTTGTACATACAGGATTTGTAAGGCATTTATTTCCAGAACAAATATTTTGTAGATTCTTTCCATCTTTAGTAATTCACAACAGAAATTCTCGCAAACTTGGCCAGATGTGGAAAAAAGTGGCTGAGGGACCTATACTTAAAATGTCAATTTAATCATGCTTTTGCTTGAGGAGACCTTGACTCGCATATGAGAGACAATAAGAGCTTTGAATAGAGCTAAGTAACTTGGCAGACCTTTTTTTTGTTTACCTAGTGTCTTGAGTAACTATTCAGCAGAGTTTTTCTTCTGAAGATAAATTAATTTTTAAGTTAGTTTTTGTTCAAAGTTTCTTCCCTTGGCCCTTTAAAGCAAGAAGAGAGCTTTTTAAATAACACGAGTAGTTTTTGTTGTCTGGTTATTTTTGGTTCTATTCTGTATTAAAAAATTGCGGAAAACAAGTGTCTATTACATGTTTTCTTGGGCTTCAATGCAAGAAGCATGGATTTCTGTGGAATTTTTCTGGTGAGCTTGTACATGTTTCCAGTGTACAAATAAATATCTGTTTTAAGTAGATGATTGTGGTTCTCTTTATTCCATTTACCACCATCCACAAAGACATGGACCACTCTGGGCTTGTTGTAATGTCAGTTCCTGGGATTTTTTAGGATTGTAGCTTTCTCAGGCTCTTTTTTTTTTTTTTTAAAAGCTTCCAACATATGGCAGAAGTCACATAATTCAGATTTTTTTTAATGGTGTTTTTGTCAGCTACCATGGCAGGCGGTGCTTTGTGCAGTTTAAATACTAATCCCCAGTTTGTTTCCACCTCATAACATTAATGTTTACTAATTAAACAATGTTACTATCTACTGACTCTTCTCACACCTTTTGAAGTAATTTTTTCTTGCACATTTTCAGTTGTGATTGTCTCCTGGAGATTTTTTATTTATAGTGCCAGTAAGATAATTTTATTTAGAGAATTTCAGTTTTGTTTGGAATTCTAAAATCTTAATCCATCGAAGTCCAGCAACTGCCAAGAACTCAGAATACCTTACTAGTTGAGTTCTGGTTTCTAACCCATCAGTGTATCTAACCAGTAGATTTATTGCAATTCTTTTTCTTTAGGGATTAAAGCATTTTAATATGTATTCATGATTTTTCACTCCCTTTCACTCCATTCCACCCCCCGCCCCCATGCCACTTTGACATTTCAGGAGAACTTGCGTGCTTCTGTTGATTATTTTATTCTTCAGTGGAAGACCTTTGATATATGTCATTTGGCTTTGTGGCTTATATATTTTCTCAATTTTGGATGTACTTGTAGCAGTTTTGCTTTTTTCACCACCTGACTGTTTTTTCGCTTAGCCTCTGTAATAGAAGAGGGAAGGAAACTGACCAGCTTCAAAGGTGTTGTTTGTATAACTTTGCATTGCGATTGTGCGTGTGTGCCCAGAGAACTGGTTCTGGTGAGTGGTAATGGGAAATACTCTGATCTGTCTGCAAAGGTTTGTCAGAGAGATTCTAGTAAAATTGATCAGTCTGAGCTAGAGTGTCTCAAGGAATTGATTCTCAAAGCAAACTTGAGTAAAGGTCCTCCACTGAACAATGACAGCTGTTGTCCTAAGTTGTCCTGAGTCCAGGTGTCTTGAAGAGGCGGTCTTCTGAGTGATCCTTTGTCACTGATGGTTCTCTGACATTTACTAGTGAAGAGTTCTGGTTTCTCAGGTTAGTTGAATGCATTGCTTGTGAGGGCAGCATTGAATGAACTTTAAAAGAAAATGGTAGTTGTGTTGCAGGCGTTACCAGTAAATGTGTGTATGTATCAACCAATATACGTGTATGCTGGTATGTTTTTGCACATCAGTGAAACAAAAAGAACGGTGGTCTCAAATACTGTAACTTTTCATTTTAAGAAACAAAATTTGCAGTCATGTTCTTCTAGGAGACCAGAATTAAAGTTATTAAAAATCTGAGTCAGGTTTATTCACATTTTGCCTGTGAATATACCTACGCTGGTTTACATGTTTTCTTGATCATTTAGTAAAGAAAATATTTGAAATAAGAATAGACGATGGCTTTTTCAGCTCTGGCTGAAAATGTTTCACAGCAAGTTAAAGCTTTACTATAGGAAAGACTAGTCGAAGTATTCTTTGATGCTTGAATGTACGGGTTTAATAGAAGTGTTTATTAATGGCATATAGGAGGTTATATAGGGAAAACGGTCATGCTTGTATGAATAAAAGGTACTTGTTCTGGGTTTCAGACACTCAGAAAAGTATGGAGTAAAAAAAAAAAAAATCAAGATATGTCTTTCCAAAAGTGTCTGAAAAGCAGGTGGCAGGATTTGCTTGTCTGAAATTGCAAATATTTGCACATCGGAGATGCATCCAATTTAGAATTAAGAGCTCAAATCTGCACCTGTTTCTCATTATTTGAGGGGCTGAGAGCAGTTTATTTCTGCTCCCAGTGCACAGGGAGAATATATTGTGTCTGTATGAGTAAATTGGCTGTGGTTTTATCAGTAGGAAGTTGTGTGATTTCCTTTTGTTTCAGTTTATATTAAAATAGTTTGAGAATTCTTTGATTTCTTGAATAAACGAAAGAAATTATGACAGACACAATACCATAATGGGGTTTCTACAGTAAAATTTTTCGCGTAAAATTTTTCATCTGAATTTTACCAGTAGGCATCAAAATCCCTCAACCTTCATTTGGACAAAAGATGTGAGCTTTTGTAGTTTTCTTGGTGCTGTTGCCAAAGAACAATGATCTGAATAATGAAAGGAAAATTGCTTGCTGCTTCTGAAAGACAGTAATATTAATGTTTTTGCATTAAAATCCACAATAGAAAACATTTAAATATTGTCGAGTTGCTTCTCTGTGTAATGTAACCACAATACGTTAGGCAGTTGTACTCTGCATTTGTGGATTCTTTGTAACAATACAGGTTAAGTGAAGTGTGGCTCTTTTGTTTCATATAGAATTTAAAATAGTTAGTCGGATGTTATTTAAGGGTGGGAGTTGAGTGGTACTTCAGGAGTAATGTGATTTAATTACATTAGCTGGTGCTTTTGTATACGGACAAGAATTATACCTTACTGAGTATAAATACTTCAGTCCTGCTGAAATAAGATTTGAAAGAAAATACTAGAATCTAGGCAAAATTCCTGCTTTTCAACTGCTGAATTTCTGCCCTGTCATTATTAGCTTCATCGGACTGCCTTATTACTCTATGTACACATAATGTACTTCTAATACATTGATTCAAGAAGGTATAAAACATACGTACCTTGATACAACAATAGCTTTGTTTCATCCGAATATTAAAAAAGTATAATCTGATGAAATATAATGATAATATTGGAGTTCCTAAAGTCTTTTGTCATGGGTAAATTTGTCATGCAACTAATTGAAGCTGTGAAACATGTTTATATCAATACGAAGGTGAACAGTGTTTCAGGAAGTATTTTTACATTAGTATGTTCTTTGTTAGGCAGATAATTTAAATTTAGTGAGATTGTATAACATTGCTAGAAATTAATTTTATGCATGAGTTAGCATTTTAGTTGGAAGCTTTAAGAACTGAGGAATTTCACTGTATAGAAAGAATAAATAAAAGATTTTTCTAATGTTCTATTGATGGATGAGATCGATTTATTCTGATCTTTTGGTGTTGGATCACCTCTTAGACCTGTATTGTTTCTGACACAGTTCTTACACTCTTCTTTCACAGTCTATGAGGAGTTCTTAAAGTATTTAACTTTTTTTTTTCTGACTTCCTGCTTTTTAAGGGGTCTAGTCTGAGCAGTGTTGGCTTAGTTTGGTTTTGATTCCACAACTGTTATAAAAAAATTACATTAGCATTTAAATGAAAATATTATTCAAAAAGAAGACATCTTCAATTAAGCAGAAGTGTAAAATGATCTACTGAAGTCTAGGGGAAGCTGTCACAAAGTCTTGCGCGAGTTCCTGAAGACTGCAAAAGCTAACCAAGAATATGGTTAACTTTTATGTTTGTATAGTAATCTAGGAGTCTTCAACATGCAACAGGGCAAAAAAGAGCATACCAAGGTGTTTTTGGTTGTGCTAGAAGGCAAATGACCACAGTTAGATGCACAAATATGCAAGTAAAATAGTTGTTATGCAGCGAAGCCATGGTTTAGCAGTACTTCAGTATGGGAATCTTTATCTAAGGACTTAAAAGGAAAAGAATTTTTATGAGAAGCTCGTTGTATGTATGGCAGGTAATCCAAAGGTTCTTGGTAGAAAAAGCTAATATAGCCTTTGATTTTAGTTTATTCAGCTAATGAGAAGCTCAAGGTGACCTTTCCTACTGACTGTGAGGTAATAGGGTAACAGTGAAGGGATATGAAATTGAAGATGAACAGCATAAGTTTGATGCCAAAAAAAAAGAGGGAACCAATGAAAAGGTAAGGGGAAAATGGTAGCAAGGTTAGTGTTCGTAAGGATTCTGGGTATCCGTAGAGCAAAACTACATGTGTTAAAATTGGAGTAGTGATGCAAAAGAATCAAAGGGTAGGGTGGAAGGATAGTGAGTGAGACTTTTCAGCCATATGGAGAAGGAAGAAAGAATTTTTCTTTTGTGTCTGTATTGCATTCATAGTTTAGGGGTAGGTTAACTTAGTCTCCCTGACTTCACACTGAAATTGTGTAGAATTCTTCTTGTTCATAATAAGGAGGAGTTAAACTTGTACTTCCTTATTAGGTCTAAGCAGTTTGCTGCTGCCTCTCAGCCCTGAAATTTTTGCTATTTTGGTGTTTCCAAAGTATCAGCAGTTTTGTCCACTGCTTGCCAGACGTTATGGTGCTGGGGAGACCTCACTCTCCTCTGGCAGGGGTGTAGACAGTGGCTGCCCTCAGTCCATTTAGAGCTAATGTTGGAAAAGAGAAGACAGAAGATTAAAGGGTTTAGCTATGTAAGTGACTTGTTAGCAGGTCCGTAGTTGTTCTGTAGGGCCATGCTAGCGAATAATGGAGCACAGAGCGTCTAAGTGTATGGGTAAGGAACCTGGAAGGCTTAGAGTTGGAATGTGAGATTACAGAAAGAGGTTAAAGCTACAAGTGATGTTTAAGTTAAAGACTGGAGTGACAGAATGAGATTTCTAGTTTGGATGGCAGGAGACAATTCTAGATGAAGCGGTTTGTTCTGGGAAGGTAGTAATTGAATTTGAAGGTTAAGATGTGAAAGGAAAAGAAAGAAAACCACTGACAAAACCCTGAGGAATCTGCACAGAAAATGGAGCGAGAGTGAGGATAGTCTACTTAGAACAAATACTGAAGGAGCCATTTGATAAGTAAGAAGTGGATATCATGGAAACCGATGGAAGATGAGATTTCATGAGGAAGTAAACCGTGTTTAACAGTGGGAAGAGTGAAGGAGGTTGATGATAGAATATTGGTTCTGCTGTGTATCGAAGTTACTAGAAATTTTGGCAAGAACATATTTCATTGTTGAAGAGAATTTTTTTCAAGGAGGAAATGAATAGAGGAAACTTCAGGGAACAGTTGTAAACAGTCCTATAAATTCTCTGAGTTTGACAATGAAAGTACAGGAAGTGCAGTGATATTCCTGCAGATGCATGAGGCACAAATGTTCTGGTATCATTTTATTTTTATATACCTTACAGTATAAGAACCTCTAAAAACAAAAAATTATATAGGCTAATAAAGTTGTTCGGTTGCAGGACAGATGCTTTTGGTTAGTGACAGAATCTGTGTTCAAATGGAAGAACAGGCATAAGATTACATAAAAATTAGTTATTCCATATGTACCTAATAAAAATATTTCAAGGTATATGCAGACAGTTGCCATAGAGAATTTTAGTAAATTACAGTTTAAATAATTTTGAACTTTCCCCTGTAGCAGAGAGAAACTAGTTGCTTTAAAGAATATATATCTTATATACATATATATGTACAGCAGGTTTTGTTTGTTACTTTGCTGTTTCTAAATCATATTAAAGGGAAAGCAACTGTAGCAAGAATTTCATCGTTCAGCCTGAAAAATACATATAAGATGCCCTTAAATATCTCGATTGTGCTTTCAACTTTTAATAGCAATTCTTTAGTAGGGAAATTGATATGTTTTTATTGTAAGGTACTTTCAAAATTGCTTGGAGAAGTGTTAGCATTAAGAAAAGATCTGCCAAGGCTTGATGTTAAATATCCATTGTTTCCTGGTTATGTTTTGCATATTTATTTGTTGTGGTATGTACCTGTTGTTCTAACATTGTTTTAATGCTCTGTATGTAAAATTTATGTGCAATAATATTAAACATGAAAGGGGATGCTTGTTTGCCAAAAGATAATTTGGCAAATATATTTTTGCAGGTACCTTCTGATATATAATCCTACAGAACAAGTGCGATTTTCAGTGGTTTCAGTCAATGTGAATTCACCCAGAGTTAAATTATTATCTCCTTTGGGAAAACCTGTTAATGTCCAGATCAGTGCTGTTTGGGATGGAGCAACTACAGTATCACATGAAGCATATGAGGTATGCTGCTTTAAGTGAAAAGCATTAAAGTATTTTTTTACAGGCATTGTGGCTTCACAGTTGAAGAAAATGGAAACCATACTTCAAATATTGACAGTTCTGTCTTCTGCAGATAATGCTATTAATTCAGTCATTTTAAGGGAAACCCACCCCCCTCCGTATATATATATTTAGTATTAATGTTTCTTAAATGGAGATGTTTTTAAACTTTGGTGATACAGTGTATTAATGTTTAAAGGGTCAACCTCAGCTGCATGAACAGAAAATACTGGATCTGTGTCTGTTCCTCCTACTTTCTAAAGCTGCTTTTGCTTTAAGTGATAGTCTATACACAGAGCCTGTATGTGCTCAAACACTCCAGCAGGAAGGCTTTGTAAGTGCAGTGGCTTAAGCAGTTAGTCTGAGGTTTTTTTTGTTTGTCTTCCAGATGTAGAGGCTGGAAAGTAGTCTCCTTTACTCTTGTACTCAAGCTAGACAGATGACTTTGAGTCCACCTCTTGTTTTTGGTTTTAAACAATGTTTCCAAGAATTTTTGAATCATATATCATTATAGAAGATTGTCCTCAATGATCACACATCATAAACTGTGTTTTGTTAAATTCATGCTGATATAATAGCACTGTATCAACTGTAGTAATACTTGTATTGCTTTGGGGCTTAAATACTTAGTCTGATTCCTTTTGACTTGGGAGCCAAGATGAACTTCTTTAAGGATGATATTCCTGCAAAGATATTTCAATGTGTCTCTCAGTTGTCCTCCAAAGGGTTGATTATTGATAATTCTGATGGGTTAGTCCCGACCAGCAGCTCAGCCTCACGCAGCCGCTTGCTCACTGCCTCCAGTGGGATGGGGGAGGGATTTGGAAGGTTAACTGTGAGAAAACTCGAGGCTTGATATAAAGATGGTTTAATAGGTAAAGCAAGAGCTGTGCGTGAGAGCAAAATGTAGTAAGGAATTCATTCACTCCTCCCCATTGGCTGGTGGGTGTTCGTCCATCTCCAGGAAAGCAGGGTTTTGTCATGTGTAATGGTTACTTGGAAAGACAAATGCCATCACATGGAACGTGTCCCCCCCCTCCTTCTTCTCCCAGTTTTTATTGCTGAACACAGTGCCATACGGTCTGGGGTATCCGTGTGGCCAGTTGGGGTCAGCTGTCCCAGCTGTGCCCCCACCCAACTGCTTGTGCACCCCTAGCCTGGGTCAGCATGAGATGCATAAAAGGTCCCGGTGCTGCATAAGCACTAGTCGTCTGTAGCTAAAACATACCTGTATTATCAACCTTGTTGATAGCCAAACATAGCACCATATGAGCTACTATTTAGAAATTCAACTCTATTCCAGACAAAACCAGTACAGTAATTAACACTGTTAATTGCCAGAAGAAGAAGAAATATAATTATATATCTGTACTTCAAATTCTGAGCAAATTGCTTTGGAGATCTACATTGTATATTACTCATCTGTGCAGGATTTCTTTATAGTTCCTAAATAACCAGACTAAAAATTACAATTGCATTTTATTTTGCTGTTTAATTTTTTTTTAATTTTTAAATGCAGCTTAAGTGAGAAGTAGGGCCTGCGTGCACTTGATACATTATGTGACCATTTTTAAGGCACAGCAAATATGCACAGAACGGCACATCACAGCTAACATTCTTGTTTAACAAGATTCAATATCATTCTTGCATTAATATAACAGTAGTCTTGATGCTAAGCAGATTAGCGATGCATTTTTGTTTGCTAATTCTTCTAACATGCTTCAGCTATTTTTTTTGAAATGTCATTTGTAATTTCATATTAATTTATGAAATATGGGAAAAAATCAGCCATCCTAAAATTATTGAAGAAAAAGGAGTTACTTTAAGTTTAAATTTAATATAAAAAGTCAATACTTTTAATATTTTTAATAATGGCTTCTTCTTTGTTCCCAACAGATCTCTTTCGTGGTGCATCTACCACCTCTGGGGCTTGGAGTTTACCAGCTTTTGGAGGTTCAGAGTTCAGAAGCAGTTTTGGCAGGGTATAATATGTACACGAGGAATAGTAGGCAGGAGAAGCCAGACAGGCTTTTCAAGATAAAAGAGATGCAGAATTCTGTGGATAATATAATCTTAGAAAATTCTTACGTGAAACTGTGGTTTTCTGGAATGTCTGGATTACTGGAGGTGCGTTGCATTATATTTCAAAACGCAATGTTTTACTTTTTTTAAGAACTTCTGTTCTTATTCATGGAGACCTGAATATGTCAGCTATTTCAAACATGATTCTCTGTCCTTAGAAAATAAATACCAAAGAAGATGGTAAAAACCATCAAATGAAGGTGGAGTTTGCTTGGTATGGAACTACAAGTAACCGGGATAAAAGTGGAGCTTATCTCTTCTTACCAGATGGAGACGCCAAGGTAAATCTTACGTTTGCAGAGCGATTTTGATATTGGAGTAACTTGAAGTATTCTGCAAATACAGATTGGAAGAGATAGTTTTTCCCAACAACAAATTACAGTTGTGTGGCTAGAAATAATGATGTCAGTTGTTGAGAAGAGTGGCAAAACTTCACACTTTATAACCCAAGATTTGGGTAAAAACACGGCATTAATGAAGTGTAAAAATAAACAGAATAGTGATGATTCACCCTGAAACAAGTAAGATGCTACCCTTGCAAGAATTTCACCATTCACCNNTCANTNTCAGTAAAGTAAGTTCACTTACTTAATCTTAAGTACGATTTCTTTGTTGTGAACGTTCAAAGTATAGTACTTTTTTAGCTGATATTAGCATATATAGTTTAATATAGCAATTAAGATACTGAGTTGCAGTTGATGAATATAAAGGCAAAGTAGCAAGCAACTGTTCTGATTTAGTTGTCTAGGGTTATCAGTATTTTTAGCTGTGTAATTATTGGAGGGCAGCAGTACACTCCTGTTAGTTTTCAAACTGGAAATTCAGAAATGACCGTGTTCTTATGCTGATTTAATTACCATACAGAATCTACTGTACCACTTTTAGAACTGGAAAGGTGCTATTTCAGAAAGCAAATGATGCAATAATGAACACATCTAAGAAGCTAGCTAGGTTGCAGTGTATTTCTTCTGCCCGGTTTCTCCTTGGGAAACTGAAGTTGCATGCATAAGGCAAACTGGGAGTTCTATGTTTATGTTTCAGGAAATAAGCAAGGGCAATTATTCTTTTTGTTGTTGTTGTGATATGTGTAAATCAGTCTGGAAGTGGACAGAACAGTTTCCCTTTAGTAGTCTCTCCTAGAAGCACACATTTTGAGGTCTGTGAGTTGGCGGTTTTAAATCATTTAGTATATTTAGTCCCATTATTATTCGCATCAGTTATGTTCAACAGGGTTCACTTATTCTTAATTTAAAAATGTTAGTGGTTATGATACATGAACACCTGAACAATATCACTTACGTTTTTTAATTTTTACCTTTCAGCTGCATGGTCATATTTTAACTAATTTTATTTTAGGTGCTACTTCATCTTTTGTTTGTAAGAACAATAATCACTAAATCTAACAGTTACACACTTTTAATTACACTTTTGAGTTATTTGTTTTATAAAATAATCTGAACAAATCTAGATGGCAGAAATGCTATGGTTTGAACAGCAGAAGTCTGTCATATGTCTGCAAGCACAATTAGAAAATAATTCATATTGAGCTTTTAGGAAATTTGAAATTAAAGTACTTTTTTAGTTAACATTAAAAAGGGTGGTGTGTTCAGCTTTTATAACTTTCTATACATTAACAATGAAATCATGATACTTCTAAAAATTTTGCTTCATTAGTATACCAGAAGGCTTGTTTAGCTTGCGTTTTAATAACATTAATTAGGTTACCCCACTGGGAATAACAATGTAATTCTATAGTAGTCTCTAAAACAGTTTGAACTAATGATTTCTGTCTTAAAAGAAATAACATCTGTTCAGGGTTCTCAGTGTGAGGTAGATTGACTAACTTTTGTAAGTCCTAGTGTGGAGTGTCAATGGGATAGAATACAGGCAGTTTTCTTGATTTTTGGCTTTTTTTTTTCCTATGCCCCTCACCCTATGTATTAGTGCAAAATTTGTAAAGAATAATTGCATTTGTTGGATCATTTTCCTCTCGTATGAGTGCAGTTCTGTGTTTTCTTTGCCTTTGTTACACTGGTTGTTTTGTCACCTCATAAGTCTGTTGGTTCCTTGCTTCTCAGTTCTGCAGTACCCAAAAGTTATTTTTCTTCACCTAGGTTAATCATCTGTCTTACTATAGTACTTACTTAGCCCTTTTGGTCTTGGGTTCTTGGGCCAGTTCAGTTTTGGAAACTTGCTGCTGTAACACACTAAGGTTGCAGGCCATGACTTAAAGCCATGTTAGTTTTGAACACTTGGCACGTACAGTGCAGCTCTGGTCATCAGCAGACTGCTATGAGTGGATGTCACGTTTTCTGCAGGTGGTGGTCTGTGTACTAGATTGTACATGCATCTGAAACTTTGTAGAGGTTCGTTGCATTAATTATTATTATGGCTGACCTAAAAACAGCCTGGAGTACTGCAAAGAATGCATTTTTGCTAAGAAGTGGTAAGCCTCTAGTACCAGCTCTAAACTGGACACCAGCAGAGACCTGGGTTAATGACAGTGATTTATTTTACACAGTATTAAATAAAAGATACACTGAACGCCGATAACTCGTTGTCACTGCTCTGGGAAGAATTGCTGGACTTAAGGCTCTGTGAGACAGTGGCAAATGTTATCATGGTGCAGCTATAAAGCTCCCAGTAAGAACAGTCTCTGGGGTTGTGGCATAGGGTCTTGACCGTGGGTGATTCTGTCCCTGCTGTCTCTGAAGTATGAAAGTAGTTCACTGGCAGTCTAAGGTCAGGACACCAATGCGAAGTCCAGGACAGTGACACAGAGCAGAGGCTCCATGCTGCAACTCTAGCGACAGTACTCCTGCCATGTCTTTGTATTTTCCGCAAAAATAGAACACAAGCAAGGTACCAGGGAAAAAGACAGGCAGTATCTTAATTTTTTAAATTGGTTCTGTTTATCTGATTGACATTGTTACCAAGGTTTGGAAGAAAGGGAGTTCCTTGGACCTCACAGGAAATACAAAAAAAAGCATCCTGCTTATGAGGGAAAACGCGTTTGTATCTCTTGTGATTTTGTGAAGGGTGGGCAACTCCCTAAATCTGTTAGATCTGGGGGGAAAAAGTCCATATTTAGTAAACTTTGAAACAGTTAAATGTCTGTATTTTCTTCTACATATTCAAGACAAATCAATATGTGATGACCTACTTACTAGCCATGCTTGGTATCAACAGGGAATAGAACAAAGCAGTTTTTTTTCCAGAGTCAGACGCTAAGTGTTTGTGGGATCAATGCGATGGTTGTTTTACGAATCAATTTTTCAGAATCAAAGTGGACTTTTTTGGTAGACTGAGACTGAGAAATTTTGATTCTCCCCCAGGAAGTTGTGTCTACGCACATTGTATGTCCTAGTTGCTTAGGTACTTAGATACTAACAGAATATATAAGAAAATAGTTTTTTTGGTTTTTTTATCCTGCAGGATCTCCAGTGCTAGAGTTTTTCTCTCTTTTTTTCCTCTGTGGAAACTCCACACTTTGTGTCCATGGTTGGGCTGCCTTTACTCATGATGATCTCTGACTTGTATAGCTGCAGCTGCTGTTATTAGCTTCAAGAAACTTTTTTCATGACAGGTCCTTTTTTAATTTGTCATTATTACCTGTTGCCTCTATTTCTCAGAGAACACATATCCAAGTTACCTAAATGCTTGGCCTTCAAACCAAGATAATGGTATCTTTCTGCACTTTTAGAAGTGAGATTGAGATATTCCACTGCCCAAAAGGAGAGAATATTTAGAGTATCTCCAAAAGGAGAGAGTATTTAGAGTATCCTGGTGTATCCATCTTCAAAGCTTTCCTCGCATAAGGGCAGAGGATCCTCATTTCTCATCTTAAAAAGGCAGAGATTCCTCGTTCAAGTACAGTATCCTTACTTTTAATGCTTCCAGTGTTTTTACATGCCTGGTAACAGGGAAAGACAAGTACACAGGCACCATTACTTGGAGGGTGTTCAGAATACTCAAGGATCAGCTACCTTTGAAGTGCCTGTTTGTTCATTGGTGCTATGCATTTTCCTCAAGCATCGTATCTATCATCTAAAAATCTGCCCCATGTATTGGTGGGGTTGTTTTTGGAGACAAGAGTATTACAGTTGTCTGTCTTGTGCCACATAATTCTTAAAACACACTTCTCAAGAGCTCATAGGATTTGATTTTACTATCCCCTGTTCCACTCCCACCCCGCCAGCGTAATCTCAAACCCTGCCAAAGGAAGGATAGTCTGCTACTCAGAAGCAGCTTTTCTTGAAGGCTTTGTCTTGAGTTCTTTTTTAAAATCTCAGGTATATCAGGAGCAATTCATTCTGTGTTGTAAAACTTTCCTCTGGGCATAGTTTATTTGACTTCTTCATCAACAGTGTGTTGCACTGCCAGAAATTTCTAGGCCACACTAAGATGGGTTAGCAGTGCTTCACTTGACTACAAGGCGAAAGGCTTGTTGCCCATGCTTCAGGCTGCAGTATGCCATGCCAGCTTCTATGCAAGCCAGTAAATCTTTAAGTGAAAGCATCTGTCCAGTTTTCTCTGCCCCTTGGCACTTTGACACCCGATTTGGTGCCAGATATTTTATGATATCCTAGGGAGCTATGGGATATAATTTTACTCCATTTTTTCCCTCTGAGGGTGACGGAGCACTGGAACAGGCTGCCCAGGGAGGTTGTGGAGTCTCCTTCTCGGGAGATATTCAAGACCCGCCTGGACAAGGTCCTGTGCAGCTTGCTCTGAGTGACTCTGCTTTGGCAGGAGGGTTGGACTAGATGACCCACAGAGGTCCCTTCCAACCCCAAACATTCTGTGATTCTGTGATTCTCCCTTAAAATTTCTAGCTTACTTTTTTTCCCCTCCCCGCCCCACTTCCTTCAAGGGGACGTTATCATATTTTGCTTGAGTATTAAAAAATGGTTTCTGGACTCTTTGACCCATAGTTCTGTTATTGTGTTTCTGAAAATACTGGTTTCTGCGTTCAGCAAAACTTGCCGCAGCAGGCTGTTGAATCTTGTACAATAGAACTCATTCCACAGGAGCTGAGGGGAACAAATTTTACAGCGGCTATTTGTTTTAACTCTTTAGGATGTGGAGTCTTGAGATTACCACTGGATATGAGACCCAGATGTTTTTATTCCTAGTTTAAGGTCTGAATAATCGTAGAATCATTCATACTTGAAAGTCATTTAGTTCAAGCTCTCACTCAAAGCAGAGTAAATACTGAATTCAGACCAGGGCTATGTCCAGTCACTTTTGCAGATAGCTCTATCATTGTTTGTTCCTTCTACTTAGAAAGGAAAGTGGTTTGTGTCTGAGTAGTAAGAGGCCCATTTCTGCGTCCTAGTCAGATTTTTACATCAAAACAGTCTTTATATTTCAGATCCAGCACCAGGATAATTTCACAGGCCTCTGTGCATCTCACCAAGCATCTTCACAATTATACTAGAATAATTGCGCATTCAACGCATAAAGATGTTTTCTTGCTTAAAAGCCTGATTCATTGAAATGTTTTCAGTGTGGCAAACCTGGTCAATTATCTCTTTATACGTTCTGAGCTCAGTATGTCTCCAGATGAATGTCAAGAAATTACTTCTAGGATTAGTGCTTTTTTTAGGCACTGAATATGAATTGGGAGGCTTCCCTGTTCTCTCAGTACCACATTTTTTCTTATTTTTTCCTGTTTACCCAACAATCAGGAAGCATCAGGCATCCTTGAGAACTCAAATTTACATCATATCTCCACTCTGTATTAGAAAGAACTTATCTAACCCCCCAAACCACGCAATAGCATTTGCCTTTGTAACTCTCCTTCAATTCCACCTTTTCCTTGCACTGTGTCTGAATTAGAGGCTTGCAAAATGGTTTTGAGACATTTCTCTCAATGCATGTACTAGTGAAATCACAAATTATGTTTTTAAAAAATTCATTAGTCTCAGACAATATATGCAAAATGATACTTAATTCCTTTTCTTTCCTATCACCTAATTTTTCCATATAATTCGGAATGGTAAGTATGGTTGCCTTTATCTTCAGCTAAGGAGTTGACCTGGCTACATGCGCGACTTGGAGACTCTGGTGTGTGAATTCAGTGTTTGTGGCAATATTCCAGAATCTGAGAGCTGTTAAATGTATCTCATTTCAGCTTTCTATTTGTATGGGAACAATGTATGTTGGTAGTTACTGTCACTGTCATTGTCATGTTTTATACTAACAAGCTCAATGGAACAGAGTTCCTCCAAGTATATTTTTTTTTTTAGGTTTTGGTTTAAAAATATTACTTTAGGTATTTTTTTTTTCTCTTTTTATTAGGTATACAGCCTTTTGCATTCCTTTGTCACTCACCCAGCATGTCTTCATTTTGCTGGTTTGGTCCTGGATAGCTCTGGTGAGAGCCCTAGTGAGAAATGTTCTTACAAACGATAGAGATAAGCCCATAAGATAGGTGTTACTTTGCTAACAGAATGTATTTGGCAGGATGCTGTTTGTGTGAGTAGTATTCTCCTACATACTAACTGGCAAGGGTATTTGTTTGGCCTGAAGACCTCAGTTGATTTTCTGAGAGTTCCTTTAGCTGCTGTTTCAGTCCTTCATTGCTAACAGGAGGATATTCATGTTGACCTGCTCTTCAGGTAGGATTTTGAAGGGTTTGATAATTCCACTTTCCTGTCAGGAATCCATTTCCTCTGTGGGATTTTAATGTAAACATATACTCTAAGTGCATATAGTCAAAGGTTAAACGAGTTTGTCTTCTCTACCTGTGTGTGATAGATAAGCAGACGGGTAGTGATCTCTTCTGCCAGAAGGGGAAGATTCAGTCTGTTTACTGAGCTTGGCAGTTTTTTATGGAAATAAGAAAACTCAAAAGCCAGCTCAAATTCTAACCTAAGATCTGGTCTTCAGAGTTCCTTTATCCCAGCCTATTAATTCATGCTTCCATGCCCTGCTAATACCATATTACTCCTATACTTCTCAGCTAGCAAATGGATTTTGCATAAGAGGCAACACTTTTCTGTCTTACTGGCAAAATGAGACACCTTGGAAGTATCACATCATTTTTTCATGTCAACTGTTAAGAAGTCCGAAAGACTCTATCCTCATTTGGGTTTTTGAACTGATCAGCTGGTTAAAACATTGCTGCAAGATGATCAGTAGAAAAATCCCTCTCTCCCTAAAACAACTCATCTTACTGAAGTGTGAGCAACTATGATTCCTCTATCAAAACCTTGTACAAAGTATTCCTGTAGCTGATACCTGCAGGGTTGCCTGTTGGAGCTGTGGTAAAGCTTCTACTAAACAGTGTTCTGTATGAAGCTCTAAGAATAAATACTTGAATAGAAAGGCAGGCTTCTAGTCTTTATAAGTCTCTTTCAGTTTCTTCTTTTTACAGTACTTCTTGAAATCTTCTCAGTGAATATACATATAGTTACATGCACAAAGAAGATTGGAAGATATGTACCCATACGTGTTCTTCTCGGACATGTTTTGTCTGTGTGTATGTAATCTTAATTTCCTCTCTTCCTCAAGAGACATTTAATCTTTGGTTTCCTTGCATAAGAAAAAAGAGCATGCTCTGTTCTGCTTAAGACGGTGGTACATACAGGAGAAGGACAGCCACCGTCTAAGAGCTTTATGCTGAGCTCCCTCTATGTAGATCCTAATATGTTGTTCAAGTATTCTGTTGGGTTTTTTGAGGAAAGTCTTTATTTATTGTTGTTGCCCTATACTAGTAGTTGCATGTGTTGTGTTTTCATTTTCGGTTTTGTGCATGCGTAATGTTTTAACTCATTTTTACCTTTGTAGCCATGCCTGTATTTCTCTGTAGTGTACACAATTCAGTTTGGGATCAACTGTTTTAAAATAAGTCATCATTTGCTTAGCTGAGACTCAAAATACTGTGACTACATGGAAAAAAATTTTTTTTTCATCTCTTTGGTTTGACTGTGGATATGCGGAATTTTTACTAGTCTTAGAGAGATATTGGTAAGAGGCCAGTGTCCCTCTTGAGGTTTCTTAATGGTTCCCAGCTCTACCCTGTGTTCCAGGGGGCTCCCCTGGCAACTGTAGCTGCTTTTGATGAAGAAAAAGCTGCTTTTTCACTTTCAAAAGGATATGCAAACTGATCCACAAGACGGTGTAGAAGCAGCTTTCCTCATGCAGTGTGTGCCACTGATCAAACTGTGAGCAAACCAGGCAGTTAAAACAATCTGCCACAGATTATGAAACTACAGTGTTTGATTACTGGTTAGCAAGTATAATTTTGCTAGCAAAAAAGCTCAATCCAGATGTTTGCAATATTAATACATTATTGTGTTTTTCTGTAGGCCTTGTATCAATTAATCCTCATAAAATACCTGTGAGAGATGTAATGAGGGTTATCCTAATTTTAGCTAAAGTGAGGCTCTGAAGAGAAGTTGCTGAATGTCAGACTAGGAATAATTTTTTAATTCCCAGTTTTCAGACTAGACTTAGATACAGAATGGCTGTTTAATATTTAGTAAATACTTTGATTTATTGACACTGACTTTCTGTTTTCTTTTTTATAGCCTTACATTTTTACAGATCCACCTATCATAAGAGTTGCTCATGGAAGTATTTTCTCAGAAGTTGTATGTTTTTTCCACCATGTGACACATACCATGCGACTCTATAATGTTCAGGGTAAGAGCTGTGAAATTCTGTCTCTCTTAGCAGTTACTTTTCATCACTACAGTCTTGGATCCTACTTGTCTTTTTAATGTTTCAGTGCACTTGTGAGCTACTGCAGAGTTCATCAGACTGAAGTCTTTAGCGGGTCCAGTGCACCATGATCCCTTTCCGAGCATCATGCTAGTCATTAAGCTGTCATGCTGCTGTGTTTTAACCCAGCAGCTAAGCACCAGACAGCTGCTGGCTCACCGCATCCCACTGGGCGCAGCCCATGACACATGCTTAAGCTCAACAGATTTGTTGGAGATACCTCTCAGTATTAGGAAATTTTGTAGTATAAATTACCTGCAGGGGGGTCCAGAACTTTACTGGGTCATCTGAATGCTATAGGTAGCTGTAAATTATGAAAATGACAAAAAAGAATTGTAGAAATATCTTGGAGATGATCTAAAAACGTAGTTTCTTTCAGAGCTTCAAACTTATTGATGGTGATAGGATAATATCATCTTGAAAGTTGCAAAGAATGTAAAATTATTTATTCATGGCATTAAAAGTAATGTCTTGTTTACTCCACAGCTGTAGGAATGCTTTAGTTACCTGTGAGCTTCCTTTTTATGTCCTTTATCTGTTTGGGAGAGCCTGTAACAGAACTGGCTGTCTCTGTTGAGAGGCACCATCACTGAACACTGGCTTATTGACTCTTAGGACATAACTTCATATCAGTTTTGCTTGCTTTTCCTTCAGTAAGGTTTTGATTTTTTTGCTTCTCTACTTTCAGCTGCTGATTTCCAAGACAATTCTAGGAAAACAGCAAGTTTGGAAACTCTCTACCCTTTGAAACTTGATGATTAAATTGGCCAGTGAAAAATGCAAGAGAGGGAGGAAATAATGGAGCAGTTGTATAAACTTATTTTCCTGTAGAAATTTGACTTCAAATGCTTAAGTGCATCTTTTTATAGTTGAAGTAGGAAACGTACATTTTCAGTTGTTCAGTTATTTGTATTTACTTTACTGGAATTTTTCTGAAATAAAGAAACATTGGCTAATATTTTCAGCCCTTGAAGGATCTTAAATATGTTTTGTATTAGCATTACTTCTACTGTAGGTGTCAAAATGGCATGGTTTTTAAAATCTTACAATATTTAATTATTTTTCTTAAACACCTTCAAAAACAAATAATGGAGTTATAAGTACTTTGAAAGTCTCCCTTACTCCTTTTAGGTTTCAAAAATCGTAAAATAGTATTGCCCACAATACCTACTTCACAGTCACACAGAGGGATCTGTTTGGTTTTTGTGGGTTTTTTAGCTGTAATATATTTTCCTTTAAAACTAAAATTTATTCAGATGCCTCATTTTTTATGATGTTAATGTATACTTTGAAGTTTGAAGTTGCTAGAGTTTACCCTTAGACATATACTGATCAGAGTTCAGTTGCCAGCTCATCTGATATAGGAATTATGGATCAAACTCTAGGTCACGTTCCTTACAAATACAAATGAAGATGTTGAGTAGTAATTTGTTGTTGAAGATTCTGAGAAAACATGTTTGTATTCGAGATTATATTTTTTGGTTTTGTGTGACCAATATGTAAATTTGCCTTAGATGAAAAGGAAGGTACCTTGAGGTCAAGATGTACTAGGTGGCCAAAAATCTGAAGAGAAAGTTACTTTACTGTGCAGGTTTCAGTAAATTAAACTTCTGAGCGAGGAAGGAACTTGTATAAGGAGAGAGTGTTTAGTGTAATGAAGAGAAGGGAAAAGCCTGGAAAAAAGCCTGAGAAGACTCTCTTTTGGTTAGGATGAGGTTGTTTGTTTTTTTTTAATTAATATCTTTGTAATACACCCTTTTCTTTAATTCATTACTAAATGCCTATGAGAAGTATTATACTTCCATTTCACAGTTCACAGAAAGGAGTTGTCAGTGAAAATCACTTGCTAATTCCTAATACATAACATTATGTTTCATTTTTGAGTGCACTATTTTTTTTCTCTTTTATTTGACACTGTTTCAATACTTTTATACGATTACCTATCCAGTCATCATGGTGAAGTCCTGTACCGTATTCCCAGCTTTTACAGGGAAAAATGATGCCATTGTTTTATAGACTTTCCCTGTTTACTTCTATAGTGTATTTTTATTTTAACTTTTTCATAAGAAATGACCTTTTTCAGAGTTTATTTTGCTGAGGTCTGTTTCCTGGGCTTTGTAGGGGAAGGTGTTTATATAGCATTACTTCAATTAAAAGAAGGTATTTTGAAGTCTTACTAGATAGATACATTAACAAAGCATGTGGAAAGAAATAAATATGTGTATCTGTATACATACATTTTGTTTTTAAATAAAGACCTGATATTCCTGTTGTAACATACCTGCTTGCCATGGGGTGGAAAGCCTGATTGTGTGGCTAATGTTGACAGTAATTCTGAGTCCCACAGCTTGTTCAGCAGTTTTGGTGAAGCACATCTTTTTCCACTTTTGGTTTTAGAATTTTGTTGATTTTGAGCAGAAAATACTCTGGCTTGCTTGACAACTCTCTTCAGTGATTGACAGATGAGTGATTTTTAACTTGTATTGCTTCCATTCGCATCTGGTTTTGATATCAGCATGATTTTATTAATCTTTTTATCAGAAGCTTGTTAACTTTCATTATCTTCATAAATGGGTTTTTGTATTAACTCAAATTATGCAATGGAATAGAGCAGAATAGTAGAATAGAGAGTATTTCATGGTCTGGTCATTTTAAAATAGTAAACTAAAATATTGTATTCTTGTTCATCATTTTAAAATAGTAACCTAAAATATTGTATTCTTGTTCAATGTACTTGTGTTTTAGTAGTCCTACTTTAAAATAGTTGGAAAATGTATGATTAAGAGTGTCAATAGTGGAGCATATAGATCCACTTTTTCCAGACTAGGTCTGGGAAAAAAAAGAAGTAATTACCTGAACCAAATGTTTTTCATTTAGCTCTGTAGTATGATAGCCATTGATAAGTGTTAACATTTTAACAGTTGCTGGTAGTGCTGCAGGTGGCATTCCTATTTTAAAAAAGATAAGGAAACAAATACAGAGCTTCACATCCTCCTCATTCACGTGACAAAATCACAACCCTGACTACTTTTTACATACTGATAATAGCCAAAAAATTGGAGCAGGTGGACACTTTCAGCATTCTGTTGTGTAAAGGTTCAGAGTGTTTGTGTTAGAATTTGACAAAGTCAAGTCCTTCTTAAGGAAACTATTCCAACATGTTCTCAAACAGAACTGCTTAAAAAATTTGAAAACTGTACATGTAGCAGTAAAAGAGGTTGTGCTAACCTCTGTCCATGTGCTTAGGAATCTAGGAATTTTATTCAATTATATTTTGTCCTTCTGCAAGAGATTCTACAGTTCAAGAGCCCAAATGGATGAGCATACCTCTGGGTCTTGAGACCTGACATACAGTGAGCTGTTGGGGAAAAAAAAAAAAGTATTTTATATCTAAGGTTTTTAAATACTGACTTCAGATTTTAAAGGACTCATTTGGTTAATCAGTCCCTCACTTTCTGCTGTCTTCTGTTTACAATCCATCAGACAAGCACAATGTAATTTCGTCTTACTACAGAGAGATATTTCATATCTCTGTTCTGCTTGGAGGAATTCTTTTCACAATTGTTAATCCCATTAGCCTTCAGAAAGGGTAGAAGTGATCATGCTGAATGATGGTATGATTCCAGTCCAAACTATGTCTTGAACTATTTGAAAAGGTCAGATTATTATTAAAGGTATTTAATTTTCAGTGCAAGGGGCTGTAGAAAGAAATCTCAACTGAACATCTGTCTGCATTTTTGGATACTTAATCCTTCTTTTCATAAGTAAGCATGTTTTCCCTGTAAACAGAGACTCGTGTCCTGTTTGTGGTTGTATCAGTGTGCAGTTTCTTAATTCACTGTCATTAAGGAAGATTCTCACTGATTTGGTTAAAACAGCAGACTGGTTTCCTGCTTAGTGGCACAGCTGCTGTCAAGAACCTGGTAACTTCATTCTATTTTGTGAATGGCGACAGCTGCATAATACTCAAGGGTAGAAGTGAATTGCTAGGTCTTGCTCCAGCATATTAGCTGCTGCTAAAGGCAGTGCTTAACAGTTGTGTGCTGTTTCCTACTGATTTACCGGAACCCACAGTGGTTCTTATCATGAATTGCTTCTGTTCTACTTCACTGAAGGTTTCAGTCTGTCTGTTCAGTGAGAAATGAATTAGAAGTACTGCTGTATCATATGGTACACAACTGAACTGACTTCAAATATCTGGTTATATGTAACAGAAAAGGAAAACTAGCAGGAGATAACTAGATCACTGTTCTGGGAGCATGGTCATTCTTACATATGTGGCAATCGCTTTTAAAAATTGAGATATTTTAAGTGCATCTCTTTCATGTAGGTTTGGAAGGCCAGTCTCTTGAAGTTTCTAATATTGTGGATATTAGAGGAGAATATAATCGTGAGCTTGCAATGAGGATTTCATCTGACATAAACAGTCAAAATAGATTCTATACTGATCTTAATGGATATCAGGTAATTATTGTCTATTAATCATAAAGGCCTAGGGTCTCAGTTTTCGACTCTCAATACTTCTGATTGTAAAGATTTTGACTCTTGTTAATCAAACTCTCATGTTAAACTGCACTAATAATTTAAAAGGAGAAAAACTTTAACAAAAGTATTCGTTATAAAATTTGATTAAACCAGGTGAAGTAGAAACTGCTTTCTTTTAAGGAGTTTATTAAATATTCCTTTATAACCTTTTTAACATAAGAATTGTAGTACAGCAAGTTATGACAAGCCACCACGTAGTTGCTTGTATATCTGCATGCCTTTTTTCCCTTCTGCTTTGTCTATTTAATTAGAACCCTCTGGGTAGCACCATGCTAGATGTGCATAACGTCCAGCAACTCAGAACTAGAGAACAACTACTTGCTGCTGTGGTGGATATAAATGATGTATTTTTTGAGTGTAATGACTTGTTCTGTTGGTAATGCATCTGATGAAATATAGTGTGACTATTTTCTTAATTTGAATGCTGCAGCACATGCAAAAGAGAAAATTTTCTTGTCCTTACCCTCCTTCGTTTCTAAAAGTAGTTTTGCAGATACATTGAAAACCATACCTGCTGAGTAAGAGACTAGTGTTTTTCCAGTTAGTGTGTAATACTGCATTTTGCTGGAGACAACAAAGAAAATATTTAAGCAGTAAAATAATTTTAGTACTACTACTTGTCATGTACCATTCAAGAATACCACTAGCACTTTAATAAATTCCCATTATAAACCAGCAATTCCTTTTCTGCTACCTTTTCTGCTTGGTCTCTAGAGGAGAGGAAAATTTCTCTCATTTTAGGACTGTGATTATTCCTTTTTTTTGTAGGTTCCCTTGATGAATCTTTCAGGTTTTTTTAAATATTCTTTGATCTAAAAGTACATTGAAGTTATCATTTCCAAAGTGGTAATTTTAGCCCCAAATCTCTAAAAAGCTAAATAATACAGTTGAATGAATGCTTTGGTGCTGGTTGTGCTTCTGAAGCACTTGGGATAAATGTCTGAAAAGGTCTTTGAAATTTAAATGCATAAAAAGAATGTATTTTATTGAAGTTCGTGTTCATACTGCAGATCCAGCCCAGACTTACAATGAGCAAATTGCCTCTTCAAGCAAATATCTTTCCTATGACTACAATGGCTTATATCCAGGATGTTGGCGTTCGTTTGACGCTTCATTCAGCCCAGTCTCTAGGTGTTGCAAGCTTGAAAAATGGTAAGTAGAAGATGATAGACATTAAAGAAGCCTATCCTTCATGATTCTCTGAAATAGTTAATTCAGAGATTACCGTGGCTACTAGAATTTGAAGAAAGGAAATATGTTTCTCCGGCTCTGACAAGTTTTAGAATATGTCCATAATGGAGGAGGTAGAGGTTGTTCCCCCATGAGATCCTGTCATCTTCAATGGAAGATCTGTCTGAAACTAGAGACAGAGGAAGGAGCTTACAAAAAAGACAAAATGAGCAATAAATTGTCAGTGTCCTGGTTTCAGCTGGGATAGAGTTAATTTTCCTCCTGGACTCTGTGTTTTGGATTTACCATGAGAACAATGTTGATAACACTGATGCTTTCAGTTGTTGCTAAAAAAATAAGGGCTCTTTTCAGTTTCCCATCTTCAGCTAATGAGCAGGTGTGCCAGAGCTGGGAAGGAGCATAGTCAAGCAGCAAGCCCAAGCTGGCCAATGGAAATATTTCATATAATTGATGTCATGCTCAGTATATAAATGGGGTTTACCAGGGGGCAGGAATTTTTTTTTTTTTTTTTTTTTTTTTT
>Ga0065711_1033978_pt1 | contig 24484 bp, 11 predicted proteins | sample Hoacrofraction12_FD_59098 | JGI IMG/M metagenome (GOLD analysis project Ga0065711, IMG submission 59098) | Hoatzin crop microbial communities from Cojedes, Venezuela - Epithelial fraction 12 v2 (version 2) | ecosystem: Host-associated > Birds > Digestive system > Esophagus > Crop | place...
CTGAACATGAGGAAGAACTTCTTCCCTCTGAGGGTGACGGAGCACTGGAACAGGCTGCCCAGGGAGGTTGTGAAGTCTCCTTCTCTGGAGATATTCAAGACCCGCCTGGACGGGGTCCTGTGCGGCCTGCTGTAGGTGACCCTGCATTGGCAGGGGGGTTGGACTAGATGACCCACAGAGGTCCCTTCCGAGCCCTACCATTCGGTGATTCAGATACCTCTTGTTACTGGCTCCATTAGTTTGACGTTGCTTCCTAATGCCAATCACAATGGACGGGGGGCGATGCTGGTGGCTGCTTGGAGCAAGGCTAAAGGGATGAGCGAGGTGACTCCATTTAGCTCCACTGGCCCGGCGTGTGCTCCATGTGGCGTGGGGGCTGCCAGCTTGCAGGCCTGAACACCGGCAGCAGCCTGGCCTCTTCATGCGGGCCCTTGAGGCAAGTGGGTTAATGTCATCAAGGAAGCTGCTTCAAATAACATAGCAGCAGGTGTCCCTCCCTGTCTGAGGATCTAGGGGTTTGTGTGTCATTTAGATTCTCAGCAGTGTCAGAACCGGCGTCATCTTCCCTTGCAGAAACATTTTCTTACTGTTTGAAGTGTCAGGGAATTACAGATGGGGGAAGGGCTCTATGTTTTTAACATTACACAACATTTTAGTGAATAATTTGATACAGAAGTAGAGTAAACAAAGCAAGTGAGTCCCTGATCACTTGTGTCATTCAATTTTTTAGGCTGTTACCCTGCACGCTCAGTGATAACCTTGGAGCAGTGGACAGAGCTGGAAGGGGACCAACAGCGATAGAAAGAAACTCAGCGCTCTATTATCTTCGAGTAGGTCCCCAGGGAACTGCAGATGCAGTTTTTCTTGGGCGGCACTGGTAGCTTCAGGATCCCAGTTCTGTGTAACTGCAGAGATACGAAGGCTCAGCGTGTGGATGTGCCCCGTGGTGCCGACACGCAGAGCTCCCTGCAGCTGAGGAGGTGGTGAGCAGTGCGCACAATCTCCAGAGTCTCGGATGAGGCCTCCTTGCTCATGTCACTGACAGGATTCTGTCCAGGAACACAGTCACAGCCTGCCGACCTGGCTTCATCCTGAATTCTTTTAACCCCAGTTGTCAGGTTTCTTAGGAGCCTTTCTCTGTCACACCCTACAATGGTTTATAAATAAACTATTAAAAGACATTAATAAGAAACTCTTTTTGCCTTGGTCATTGCCACATAAACCAGATGGTACAGGTCTTTGGCTGGTACTGTGTGTTTGCTTTTGATATCAGTAATTAGACACACCTCTCAATAAAGCAACACAATCTTTTTCTTGAATGGTTCTGAGGTAAATTATCTTGTTAGTAGCACCAGCACCTGAAGAATACTTTTAGTAAGACACAGATATGAGAATGCACAAGCTAAAAGTTCAGGTGCTCAGAATAACAGTAATGTGTGCAGTGTTCCTGTTCCATTATGTTTCTATCTGCTGCCTCAGGCTTTTCAGGAATAGCACTGGCAAAAGGGAAGGAAAAACAAGACAATTAGGAAGAAACTATTGACGTGGGGTTGATTTTCAGAGAAGCAAAATAATTGAGCAGAGCTGTGATTAGAAGCCAGTAGTGGATGTACTTGATTTTTAACAGGATTTTAATGTTTTACCAGAAAGGGTACCGTAGAACAGAACCGTTCTGTGTTTATTAATGAGTCTGACAATTTGTGGACAACTGATTCAAATTCAGTTTCTAAGTGAAAGGCGTAGATAAAACGCTCTGAGCTCCTACACCTTCAGTTGAGGTCATTGAACTCTGAACTTACAAGAACATTGGTTTAAATCATGTATGTAAAATACAGTGAGCATTGAGGATCAGGCCACTGATCCTTTTTCCAAACCTCAGGATATCATTATAACCACACCCACTCCCTGCCAGCTCTGCTCCTCAGGATGGATATGGACACGTAGGCTGTCGTGCAGTTTACAGTGTCTCCAGCTGACCCTTCAGGCAGTTACAGCAATGAACGGATTTATCCTGGAAAGCGGGCGCTGTGTATAGCCTTCTCCAGTCCTTTATGGCTTTCCCTGACCTGCATTAGCGCTCACAGGTAGTAACCCTGGGTCAGAGACCGCTACCCCTAGTCTGGCACTCAGGAGACCTGTGCCGCTGACTATATATAATGAGTATTCATTGATTAATATTGATTATATTGATTTTTTTTATTTCCTTTTCTGGTTGGTACACATGACTGCTTACTTAAATGCATTCATTTCTGGCAGGAATAATCTTCCTTTGTAAGGACAAGCAAAACAAGGATTGAACATTCTAGCCTGGTGTGCATCATCCGTTAGCTGCTCTTCTTCCACATTCTGTAATAAATCTCTACTTACCTTTGTTTATCACTTACTTCTGCGATATTTTTAGACCATCTTTTTGCCTTTGATGTCTCTTGCTGCTCATAATTCATTCTGTCCGTTTGTTTTTCTAAAATTATTCCCATGTTCTTGTTCTCTGTATCTATATACAGCCTCAGTTATGGTTTATTGTCTTTTAGAGTTTCATTTTCTTAAAGAGATCTTGTTGAGGACTTATTGCTACACATTTTTCTTACTACGCTTCTTATCTTTCCTTCCTATAGAGAAAATTTGCCTATTGGGTTTTAATATATTCTCTTCCAGTTATTCCCAGCAGTCTTCATTCTTGAGATCACCTTCTCAGAAGATACTACCTTTCGGTTCACTGACTTTTCAGAAGTCTGTTTTTTTCCTTATTCCAAGGCTTTTGTGCTTTTTAGCTCCACATGTCATTACCACTTTCAGACTGCCTTCCCTTTGGGTTTTCAACCAGTTCCTCCTTGTTTACAATCAGAAGTAGCAGCTTGGCTTCCTCTAGAAGTGGATCCCAGCGTGCTCAACAAGCTTGATGGACTTGGGGGGACCTGCCAAGTTTGCTTTTCTCACCAGCTTGTAGCTGACGCGTCTCTACAGAGTAAAATGCAGTGCTCTGAAAGAGTGAGCTGAATCAGTGCAGCTCTCCTCCGAACTGAGCACCTGCACTAAGCAGTTGCGATGAGATCTCTAGTCCTCATTCCTTCTAGTCCTGGCTGGCCTGATGATCTGTGTGCCACCTTCACTGATGCGTGAGGAGCATCTCCTCTCCAAGATGACTCTGGGCTCTTTTTCAGAAGTGATTTGTGCAGTACCCTTGAGCTGCTTATTTAAATTGACAACTGTTGGTCAGATCTCAAGACCAAATAGTTCCCAAGGCATGCTTTCCTCAGAAATAACGTTTTTGTCATATCCAGGAGAGGGACAGTGACTTTGTCTCCAGTTGGAAGCCGATGTCCTGAAGAAATTCACTATATTTGGTGTATTTTCCCTGCTCCACTGTGGGCTCCGCTCTCCATGGGTAGACAGGTCCTGGCAGGAGCCTGCTCCATCGCAGGCTTCCCACGGGGTCACAGCCTCCTTCAAACATCCACCTGCTCCGGCATGGGGTCCCTTCCATGGGCTGCAAGTGGATATCTGCTCACCGTGGACCTCCATGGACTGCAGGGGACAGCCTCCCTTGCCATGGTCTGCACCACAGGCTGCCGGGGAATCTCTGCTCCGGCGCCTGGAGCACCTCCTCCCCCTCCTCCTTCACTGACTTTGGTGTCCGCAGAGTTGTTTCTCTCACGTCTCAATCCTCTTTCGACTGCTGTTTTTGCAGCAGTTTTCCCCCCCTTCTTATCTATGTTATCCCAGAGGCACTACCAGCATTGCTGATGGGCTTGGCCTTGGCCAGCAGCGGGTCTGTCTTGGAGCCAGCTGGCATTGGCCCTATCAGACACAGGGGAAGCTTCTAGCAGCTTCCCACAGAAGCCACCCTTGTAGTCCCTCTGCTACCAAAACCCTGCCATGCAAACCCAATACATAAGTCCTTAATGCCTTCTTGTCCTCTGCATCCAGACTGCTTGATCTTGCCATGGCATAATACCCCTCCCTCAGTTTTCCATCCTGCTGGCAAAAGAAGGAAGAAATAGGTGGAGGTGGACTCCATTCACTAGATACCAAACGATGCCCCTGTCTCTTTGCCTGGGGTATGTACGTCACCCACAGGAGTACGGTCCTCCGGTCTTTTGCGGGGAGTCAGTCCTGTTATTTATAAAGCTGAAAAGTACCATGCATGTACCTTAATTTTTCTTAATTATACAAACTTTTAAACTCCCAGTGCATAATCTAAGTTAACCAAACTGATCAGTGGGAGTAGCACGTAGTTTTCCTGCTGATACCCTATTTGCGTGCACAGCACGATATCGTATGACTCAATCTACTGTTTGTTTTATATCCTGAATGAGTTGCGCCTTCTGGGCTGCTGTACTTCACTCGCAACCAGTAAAAGCAGTAGGATTACCAGTCTGTGTCTGAGCTTATGAGTGCCCTCCGACCTGACAGATTCCAGAGAAACCCTGCAGTTGCTTTCTCTCCAACTTTAGTATTTCTTTTAATGTCAGTTGGGATGGCTTTATTCCCCCCAAAATTATGAACGAAGTGGGTAGTTCCCAGCTCAGTTAAAGGTTTTGAAGATGCCTTTGAGGCAGTACGTTACCACAAAGCTTTGAATTCTGGATAAAATTCTTCACACTCACATTTGATTTTTACATTGCGTGTGTATGAACACCATAATCAAAGCTAATCATTTATTTTTAAGTGTGTTTGAATGGTAGGAAGATCTTTGCAGGAAAGTACTGTCTGTCAAAACATATAAAACATAGAATTATTACTGCACTTTCAGTAACACAGTGATTTTGCTTTCCTTACTGTTTAGATAATCACATATATATTTTTGTTTTCCCCTGAACTGCTGTAAATTCAAGTGTACTTGTTTTCTTCTCTTATTTTTCTTTTGGTGTCCTGCCTGAGGTTTAAAGTAGGACCTTGGCTGCTGGCCAGGTGCCCACCAAGCTGCTCTCTCACTCCCCCTCCTCAAAAAGACAGGGGGAGAAAATAAGATGAAAAGGCTCATGAGTTGAGATAAAGACAGGGAGATTGTTCACCAGTTACTGTCGTGGGCAAAACAGGCTTGACTTAGGGAAATTAATTTACTTTATTACCCATTAAATCTAGAGTAGGATAGTGAGAAACAAAGACAAAACTAAAATCACTTTCCTCCCCCTCCTTCTTCCCAAACTCAACTTCACTCCTTCATTCCCAACTTTTTCCACCTCCTCTGCCCGAGCAGCGCAGGAGGATGGGGAGTGGGGATTGCAGTCAGTCCATAATACTTTGTCTCTGCTGCTCCTTCCTCCTCATGTTCTTCCCTTGCTCCAGCGTGGGTCCCCCACAGGGTCACAGGTCCTGCCAGCAAACCTGCTTCTTCATGGGCTCCTCTCTACGAGCCACCGTTCCTGCCAGGAGCCTACTCCTACAACTGCTCTGCACGGGCTGCAGCTTCCCTTAGGGCACATCGCCCTGCTCCGGTGTGGGATCCTCCTCAGGCTGTGGGTGGGGATCTGCTCCACCGTGGACCTCCATGGGCTGCAGGGAACAGCCTGCCTCACCATGGTCTGTTCCACAGGCTGCAGGTTGATATCTGCTCCACCATGGACCTCCATGGGCTGCAGGTGGATATCTGCTCCACCATGGACCTCCATGAGCTCCAGGGCACAGCCTGCCTCACCATGGTCTGCTCCACAGGCTGCAGGGGAATCTCTGCTCTAGCACCTGTGGCACCTCCTCCCTCTCCTTCTTCACTGACCTTGGTGCCTGCAGGGCTGTTGCTCTCACATTTTTCTCATTCTTGTCTCACAGCTGCTGTGCAGTATTTTTTACCCTTTCTTAAATTTGTTATCAGAGAAGCACCACCACTGTCACTGATGGGGCTCAGCTTTGTCCAGCGGTGGATTCGTTTTGGAGTCAGCTGGCACTGGCACTGTCTGGCATGGGGGCAACCCCTGGTCTCTGCTCACAGAGGCCACCCTGCCACCTCCCGTTACCAAAACCTTGCCAAGTAAACCCAATTAAAGCAGTGAGATTCAGTTCAAAATATTTTGTAGGAGCTGAGGGTTCTCAATGACAGATTAAATACCACTAAATCCTATAAGATCCAACATAAACTCTTCAGATGAGGCATCTTTCCTTCTAAAATATCTGGAAAGCTCGTGTTGGACACTACCACAGCTATATGTTTTGAATCATAATAACAATTAGATAAACAAGTATGTATAGTCTCGAGGCTTATATTGTGAAATCCTGATTTTCCCTGGAGAAACCAGCCAGCTCCGTGACCCAACAGGATGTGATATTAGATAGCAGAGATAATAAAACCACAATGTAATGATGAATGCGCCCCACCTTGAAATGACTAGAACTTAAATAATGTCAGAAGTTATTGATTAACCCAGGGCTGGGTAGGATTTAGCTGCTCTAGTGAAAGTTGACTATTCCATCTGAATGCTTGCTTTACTGAAGAGCAGAAGAGTTGCATCTCCCACACTCAGGCTAAGCAAAAATGGGCAGTTCACATGTAAGTAGTTATTTCATTTGGGTTGTCAAAAATGCAGCAATTTCCTGTTTTTATTTTTGTCCATTCTCACTTTAAATGACATTAATGCAGCTGCAAATGAAGATTTAACCTCCAAATCTACTTTAAGTGTGGGTGGGAAATTTGCATGTAGCTGGTAACATCACTTAATTGCAGTACATGAATAACGAAACTACTGCTGTACCACCCAGGTTCTGAGTGTTTTATCGCTCGTGGTGGCTTAGTTAAAAAGGGCAGCACTTTAATCTTGAGATAAAGAAATGCATAGGATGTCATGGGAAAACTAATTTGCGTTCGTTCAGCAAATTTGTGTTGGAACATTCTGAACACTAAAATAATTCCCTAAAGATGGATTAAACACTTCCTGTCCCAAAGGCCAATGCTTTCAAAATTTGGCTGTTTATTACGGAATAGTAGGGACAGGAGTAGTCTCAAAGTGTGGTGCTCATGCAAGGGCCTAATTAAAATCCAGATGTCAGGATTTACTAGATCAAATGACTGTGTGAGTTTTGACTAAGACAGTTTTGCTTAACATTTGGGTGTTTAATGATAAATATCTAAATCTGCATAAAGATATTTAGCCTCAGAACAATCTGATGATTGTCAAAAGTTTGTGTGGTAGCTGTGAATGATTGGTGCTTCTGAAAGTTAAGTAGCTTGTGCTGAAGAAGTTGGTGATTTTTAGCTCCAATTCCAAAACTAATGGATAAAAGGCAGTATCTATTCAGCAGCGCATTGTCTCCTTGAATGATGAAAACCTGCAGTTTTACAGTACATATCAATAGAAGACATCCTGTTTGCTCATACGGGCTAATGTTACGTTAGTTTCTCTAAGACTGATATTATTTTATTACGTGACAATTTTTTAATTCAAATTCAGCAAGGCCCTGAGAGATGCCGAGCATCTGCTGCTTTTGGACCAACCCTCCAGGACATTTTCTTTGCCAGACTGAGCAAGAGAGCCCATACCATTTGCACAGAGCCCCAGCTACTGAGCCAAGGAGCTTTTTGTCTCCTTGTGTAAGGGTAAATGGTCCCATCTCCACACTATCCTTTTGTAGCCTGGCTGCTTGCGTAGGAGGAGAGAAGCGAACAGTTCAGCAACCTATCTTTGCATAGGAAACAAGGCCAAGAGAGCTTCTGCCGCACAGCACCATGTGTCCACATAAGCCCACATCGAAGAGCTGTTGGCAGGCGTCTCCTGAGGGTCCTGACGCTGAAGAGCCTTTCCCTGGACAGTGCACTGAATGCAGTGTAGAGTAAGCAGGCTTCTTCAGTTTAGGTTTAAACTAGCCAGGTGAGATCTACCTATGGCAAGAGAGCTCACAGCACTGCATCTCAGGCAGGTTTAGCAGTTGTATGAGCTCCATGCTGGAGTAAGTAGCCTGGTTGTAGGTGTAGTACACCAGAGTTGTGCTGTGAGCTTCAGTGGGAAGAGGTGTGAGCTCATGTTGGAAGAGAATCCCGTGATTCAGCCCATGACTCACTGGGAATTGCATCATTCTGTGTTTGTCCCTATGAAATTACAGGTAATCCTGGAGAAATGCCTACACCTGTATCAGACAACTGCTTCTGGAGCCGCCTGAAAATACTTGGTTCTTGACAGAGCTTTTCAGCTGCAATTTGTTCGTTCTCCTAATCTTGTGTTTTGCAACCATAGGTTCACGAGTGTCTTGTGTGTTATGTTTTTTAAACCTCCAGAGCAAGTCTTACAGACTCGCAGAGGATAAACGGAAACCAACCGTAGGGACTACCAGTTTGGCAGCAGATGAGCCAGTAAGCGCTTTTTTTATGAAGGATGAAAGGGGCACCGTGGTGGTACAGCACATGTTGCTGTGGTTTGTGGTGGCTGTGGCAGGCACTGCAGTGCACAAAGGCAACTCCTCTTTCATGGTCAAGACTGGCACTGGAAAGCTGGGTAAAACTGGGCTGTTTCATTCTGTTGAGTACTGCATCTTTCCAAAATTTTGGCTGCTTTGAGATTTCAGAAGTGAAATCTTTTTGAATAGCCCGAATTCTGCTGGGAGAAATATCAAATTAATCATCTCTGTCAAATGAGGCATTTTATTTGGTTAAATGGATTTAGGTTTTAAAATTTTTTTTTAAAATGTCAGTATTAAATGAAGTTTTCACTGAAAGCTAAGCATTGTTCAAAGAAAAGGTTCCATTACATGGATGTTGCAATGGAACTTTTCAGCTGTATCTAAATGTCTCATTTTAAAATGAAGCTGTCATCAAAATTACTGTCTTCATGAACATGTTAATTTGAACACAACTAACAAATTTTACTGAAAAAAATACTTTCAACAAAAAATTTCCAACCAGCTCTAAAGCGTACCTTTCTCTGAGAAACTGAACTCTCAGTTAACAGCTACACCTGATGCAGCGTTACAGCTCCACATCTGCATATTTCCACATGCTTTTTGCTCTCTGAAGTCGATCCGGCCCTTTTTTTCCCCCAATCAAACAAAGGTTTTGACTGCACATCCTTAGAGATTTAAAGGCTCTGTTTTCTCTGTTTGCAGTCTTGCATCAAGCTTATCTGTACTTCTGCTGTCTTCTAAATTGCCACAAGTAGAATCAATCCACCTGAAAATCTGAGTAGCTGCTCTGCTGCAAGCAAGTGCTTTGGGGACTAGCAGCAATGGTTTTGATGATATGAAGCTTTGAAAAGTTTGATGGATTTTGACTTTCGTATAATTGTGTAATTGTTTTTTAATCTGCCATGTCTCAAGAATCCAAGAAGAATCTTTATACATGATTCTGTTGTTCTCTGTGATGTTTGTGCCTTGAATTATTCGTGGGGGAGGAGGGGGGGAGCAAGTTCTTTGCTTTAAATTTAAACCACTTTTTGAGATGCTCTGGGACACCTTTGTGTTTCATCTTCTCATTGTAAAGCAGCCCAAACCTTCTCCCAGGGAGCTCTCTATAGTATAAGAAGGGGGTGGCAGGTTGTTGTGGGCCAGATCGTTTGAGAAAGGTAAAAAAGTAAGTATAACCTGGAGAACATACCTGCCTAAGGAGTCCTCTTGGGGATAAGCTCACAAACATCACAAGGACCTCTGTGTTGCCTATGGACATTTCTATCTTTGCAGAAATGTTTCCTTAGTACAAGGATTACTTACCACAGCATGATTTTATTATCTCATCACAAAGTTCAACAATTGCTGTTTGTTGCTTGCCTGGCAGACCAATATTCAGTGAGTCAGTTCTTGTTCAGACCCTGGCCATAAGTCCATGGTCAGCAGAAGACAGAAATACCTTCTGGTTCAGCTGCCCAACGCTAGAGAAGAGCTGTGGCAGATTCTTTTTGTTTCCATGGTCTCCTCTTATCCAGGATGTTTGCTGTTCCTTTTAGGTCTGAGGCTGTCCTGTGAGTGCAGCTGTGGTAGGGGTTAACAAGTATCTACCCAAGAAAAATTTATGATGCGTTTGTGGCAAAAAAAAAAAAGAACGCATCTGAAGTATCAAAGGGTCATTACATTTGTTTTGCATAATGTGAAGAAGTCAAACAATTATGTTTTACAAAAATATAAAAATTCCAAAATGTCTGGACTCTAACACTCTTCTTTGTATACAACAGTTTTAGTGTATTCTACCAAGTTCTGTTGTTACTATCCAGAAAAATTACTCTGTCTTTGTTATTAACTACTGACTGAGGCAATGGACTGATTACTGCTGCTGTAGGTAACTCAGCTGACCTGGGAGCGTCTTGAGACTTCCTCCACCCTGTGAGGTGGAAAGGAGTTAGACACAGAAACCTCCAAGTTCTGGAGACGCAGTTGTTTTGTCGGGCACTAAACGTGCCATGTCTGTATAGTAACAGCCCTTCTATGTGTCTGTGAGTGTATAGATGGTGTTTAGACAATGCATCTTGCAGAGGAATGTTTTAAAAACAATGACTGGACCAAGGGGAGAAGCATGCAATCTTGGGGCTTCCCTGATGGAGTGCAACATCCTTCAAGTTCTTCTCCTTTTAAATAATTGAGCTTTAAAACACGTGAAAGACTCTGCGTGATGTTCCCAAAGACTGTGTCCATGTATTTCAGCCCTGTGCAGGTATACTTGAGTCATGTTGGCTTTCATGCTGGAATACACAACAATTTACTTCAGTTCCATCAATGTCAACTTACCAGAACTCATCACAAGCCTTAGCTGAGGTAATGAGTGTAAAATTTTTAATAAGATATAAGAACACTTGAGCTCTCTCTGTACCAGTATGCAAGTCAGAGTTTTGGTATCTCAGCTGAAAAAAGAGGCAGAATATGCCAGTTTCCAATCATTTTAGTTATCATTATCCCTAATGGCCCAGCATACAAAGTGTTTTCCAATCAGGCACTGCGGTCAATAAAATAAAAGTAGACTGGTCCACCCCCAGCATAATGGAGAATTATTCCAGACTTGGAATTCTAGATTTGTCCTAGGTGAATAAAGCCATTTGCTTGCCGGGTTTTTTGTGGCTTCCATTTGCAAGATTAGAAGTATTAAAAGGAAGCGATGTGAGGCATGACTCATGATGGCTAAACACAAGCATGGTGTCTCTGGAGATCTCTAGCATCCTTTTCTGCCTCGGCTTCAGCTGCCGCGCCAGGGAAGTTAGGTCCCTCTCAGCCCTACGTCACCTCTGCCAGCCCCACACATCTGTATTCAAGGAGATGAACTGAGCCCTCTAGAAATGAAAGCTGCGGTTTTGCAGTTTTGGCATTCCCACTGCATGGTACCCTGGTAGCTAATTCTGATTTTAACAGTAATATGCATTAAGGAGTTCCACTAGCCACCAGAAGGTGTAGACACATTAAAACGGGACAGTGTAACATTCAGCCATGAGAGAACCCCCCCAAATGCATTTTTTTCTCTTAATTGCAAAATTCTATCATGGTGATGAGCACAAATAAATAGAGTGGATAAAAGATTAGCCATAAGCTATTATGAGTTGTTAATAACTATTTAGAAACAGGAGGGGCATTGCAGGAGATAGATGATTTTCACTTTGCAGTTTAAATAACTGTCAGAGGAATTACTTTCACTGTTACCACTTGTTTGTAAGAGGAAAAAGTGAATGCAACTAATTCTATTAGGATCTTCTTATCACTGTAGTTTTAGTCTTAGATGTAGAAAATAAGGTTGTTTGCACCTCTCAGTTTGGAAGGAGTCACCAAATCATTGCAAAGGCTATTGACTAATGAAATCTAGTCAACATGACTTACATGCATTGTATTATCCATTGTATTATACTCCATATAGAAATTGTTTTGTTCCTGACAGCAGCCAACTGTCAGCAACAAGCCAGCCTGACAGTGTGTGTTGCTGTCATACAGCTGTTAGACCTAAAAGAGCCGTAAGGATTGAGGAGAGTGACAGCCTGCCTGGCAGATGGCAGGTGGCATTCAGAGACGCCGATACCATTCTCTGAGCAGTCAAGGAGGCAGATGGCAATTTTCCAGTTACATATTGTGGTTGACTGAGAAAATTACTCAAACAAACAAAAATGACAGGTATGTTTTGCAAAACAGCAGAGGAAGAAGCCTAGCGTTCAAAAGGACACTCATAGTCCGTAAGGTAGCACTTGGCAATGGACATACCTCAAAACGGTGTTTGTCAACCCCACCTTTTTATTACCATAGCGCAAACCCTGGTGCTTGCTGATCCTGCCCCACTGCCAACATGCCACAGCTGTTCGCTTCTGTTTGTTTTTAAATGGTAGCACCCACCTACTCTGGCCTGTGTGCTGAAAGCTTTTACATTTCACATAAATTCCTGCCTGAATAAGTGAGCCCAATTATTTGAATTTCACTGAAGAGCTTGCAGGCCATCTTTCTTTGATGCAGGGGTGATAGGAGATGTGGAGCCCACCATCCGCTAATCATAGAATCATAGAATGGTAAGGGTTGGAAGGGGCCTTAAAGATCATCTGGTTCCAACCCCCCGGCCATGAGCAGGGACATCTTCCACTAGACCAGGTTGCTCAGAGCTCCATCCAGCCTGGCCTGGAACACTGCCAGGGAGGGGGCATCCACAGCTTCTCTGGGCAACCTGTTCCAGTGCCCCACCACACTCATGGTGAAGAATTTTTTCCTAATATCTAATCTAAATCTGCCCTCTTTTAGTTTACAGCCATTCCTCCTTGTCCTATCACTACACACTCTTGTGAGAAGCCCCTCTCCATCCTTTCTGTAGGCCCCTTCAGGTACTGGAAGGCTGCTGTAGGGTCATCCCGGAGCTTTCTCTTCTCGAGGCTGAACAGCCCCAACTCCCTCAGCCTGTCCTCATAGGAGAGGTGCTCCAGCCCTCTGATCATCTGGACCCGCTCCAACACATCCGTGTCCTTCTTATGTTGGGGGCTCCAGAGCTGGATGCAGTACTGCAGGTAGGGTCTCATCAGAGCGGAGTAAAGGGGCAGAATCACCTTCCTCGTCCTGCTGGCCACGCTTCTCTTGATGCTGCCCAGGATACGGGAGGCTTTCTGGGCTGCAAGCGCACAGTAATCAGATGTCCTCATCCCTGAACAGCCTTTCCTAGTTACATGAGACCCAGCCTTGCCAGAATTAACCTTTGTTTCTTTTCTTCACCACTATATTAAAGAGCTCTAATATTTTGACGTTTTTCTCGTGGAAGTACCTATGCACTGAAATGAAATGGTCTTTATCTGCTATTCTGCCCTTTCTGATTGATGGTCTGGAGTTTTCTGAGCAAGTCACCCTTTCATCCCCCAGGAATATTTGCAGCTGGGCTGGCTGACACAGCCGGAGGCAGGGCTGTGCCAGTGTCCCAAGGTCTCACCACCATAGAAAGCAGCCACAGGTTGCTGGGCCCCATTGCCAGCTTTCTCCAGAGCTTTCATGCATCCCACAGCAAAGCCAGAAGCTCCCGGTGGAGGGGCGATCCTCTGCCTGCCGGCTCCCAGGGCTCTCCCACTCACAGCTCTGAGATGTGGGATGCGTGTCTCCAGGCTCTTGGCCATGGGTGAGGGAGGTATGGCACTTGTCAGGCAGGTTGGCTGCTACTGCTAAAAGGCTTTTCCTCTTTTCTCTATTGATGTTCATTCCAGTCTCAACTGCATTTTTAACCAATGCAAGCAGGAAGATATATTTTCTATTAGGAATGCATAGGTTTAAAATAAGGTGACATTACTATAAAAGAATAATATACCTTATATAGGGGCAGGAGGCTGTGACTATTCCTGTTATGCTCATACCTTCTTCTATGATCCAAACATCGACCCAGTTCAAGGGGGCTGAAGGCAGCATACTGACAGGGGGAAAAGAGTACTTATGACTGGAAATGTCTGTTCTCGTAAATCGGGCTATTGGTGAAGTACAAACGTAGCATCATTTTTTCAGTCTGTCTTTGGAAGTAGATCAGAACCAAGATACAGCAGCCCACTCCCATTTTTCTGCTTGTGTTTTATTCTTAATACACAGAAATGCTTGGAAAAGAGTGATGAGATTTGGGCTGTTTGTCACTGAGACTATCCCTCTGAGGAAGAGCTCAGAGTTTGTTCTGCTAACAGGATGTTATCCTGACAACATGTGATGTAGAAGACTAAAACCACAAGATCAAGACAACGTGCCCTTTTGTTTTTTCTCTGTTCAGTACTGTTCATCTAGTTAACCCTGGATTCCAGTTGCCTTATAGCTTATTAAAAGGCTTCTGCCAGGATAAATAATTAATCTTGGGTATATGTGTCTTGATAAAATATTAATCATGTAGGTGCTGATTTGCCAAAAGCTGTCTTCCGTGATCATAGTATATTATAAACAATTTAACTAATCAGATTAACACCCCAGTCCTGTGGCTTATTATGCTAGCAAGGTGACTAGATGGTTTGAGACATTTCTTGGTAGACAGAGAAAACAAATTTTCCTCTCCCCACAAAAAAAAAGGAATACAGAAAAGCATAGAATTGGGAGGCACCTTGAGATGTCAGCTCAGTTACCCATTGCCTACAGCAAGATCAGCTCTGCCTAAACCATTCCTGACAGCTCTAGCAGTGCTGAGCTGGAGGAGCACTGCCTCATTAGTTGGAAACAAGGCTCCCCTAAGGTCTTTGAACTGGTGACTCAGTGACTGTGCACGGTAAAATCTCAACAGGTTCCACAGCTGAGATCTGTGACGGGTTTTCAAATGTTTTGGCTTGTGTGTTTGCTTTTCTGGCATTCCTGTGCTCACCTTTGGGACACTGTGGATTGTTTGGGGCTTGGCTTCCTAAAGGAACAGGATCCATGACACTGCAGAATGTATATATCTGTTACCCTAGCTAAAAATATTTGAACTCACTGGACAATTTTTAGACGACTTTACCAGCAGGGTGTCTCAAAATTATTAGGTGCCTGTAATGTTTCTTGAAAACCCTGAGAAGAGAAATACTGTTTTAGAAATACCCTAAACAAAAGACTGAGTCATGAGCTCAACCCTAGTAAGACACCAGAGAATCCACACAGTGACGGGCCATTATACCAGTGCCCGTCAGGGGAATTGCTTCAGCTGCAATACGCAGTAGAGGCACCAAAATCAGCCAGACAGGAGATGTAAATTAGTGGGAAACCAGGCGGAGGGGTTTCTGGTGCCCACCTGCTTGGTGGAAAGGAAAGCTCAGATTGCTGCACATGGAACTGGTTTATGGCATTCTTTTTAAAACCTCGGTTTTCTCCAATGCATTTTTCTGAACATAATTAAGTATATGTGAAGAATAAGAAAACTGATGAAATAGCTGTGGCATGGTTCTGTGGCCCACCTCCAGTAACCACTGGTGATGCCCTCAGGTATACGAGATATCCACACCAGGTTGACAGATGCAGGTCCCGCAGAAGACCACTCATTTCTGACATGCAGTGGGCAGCTTACCCTGGGGTGTCTCTGACAGCACCAGATACCAACATTTACACAGCTGAATATTGCCCTAAATTTTATTCCGGACCCTACTCGTGTGCAGGAGTCAGTGCTGCGGAGAGCATGGCTGGGTCAGGCTGCCCTTTCTATGTGCTGCCATTTTGAGATGTAATTTTTTATTTCTGTTAACCAAAGAAAAATGAAAACAGAAACCAAAGAGAAGCTTGAAATTAGACATCCACTAAATAAAGCACATAAAACGGACCTGGCAAGAATGAAGACTGGGGTAGGCACTCAACATCCCTGGATCAATCCAGCCCTTTTTAGAGCTCTGCCCATAGCTGTCAGACTTGCATCTTGACTGCCCTGGTCAGCAACCACATTCCTGCTGGCTCTTCCTGGCGATTTGCTTGTAAGTGTCTGTGTCTGCATTTTTCCACGTGCATTATCGGCGTCGATCTGTGTTCAAGCTGCGGCGGGTGAGCAGTCAGCAGCATCCCGAGCAGCTACCCTTCCTGTGTTTTGGCGTTACTCCTCTGTTCCCGAGCATGGTTGTGGCATCTGCTTGAGATGATGGAAATGAAAAAATAGCTGTGTTTGCTCAGCTTTATTATCACCTATTTTCAGATGGAGGGTGTTGTCTCTCTTTTGCAATACAGGAAGCTACCTGGCGCTTAGGGACATGCTTTAGTGGTGGACATGGCAGTGTTAGGTTTATGGTTGGACTCGATGATCTGAAAGGTTTTTTCCAACCTAAATGATTCTATGATTCTGTGATTCTATGCTCACGGTAGTGTTTCTTCAGTTCTTGTCTACTGACAGGTGAGCAGTTTGTATCCACTACAAGCTTAATTCTCTTTAGCTGAAGGAAGATACTAGATTTTGTCTTCAGAAATGTCTGCAACGTATTGCAACATCCAAGCAATTCTAAAAACTGATGCCTTGAATCCACCAGAGCTCTTATTTTCCCCCCATGTCTTTCTTGGCTTTGCTGACCTTTTTGTAAAACTGTTTATTTGTGCACCATAAGGGCTCCACGTGCTGAAATATCAAAGAGTCTCCAAATGCTTCTCTAAGCATTGCAGACCTGCTTCAACTATAAACTCATCTTACTTCTCCTTAAAGTCAAATGTAATTTACAGTAGGAAAACTACTTGGCATGCTTTATGACAAGGTGGAAGTGTTAGTTTTAGACCAGTTATAATGTGTGGAGTTTAATGGAAATAAATCTGTGGCTATTTTAGCCAAGGCTGCAAGGGAAAATGTTGTCTAAAAATATGCAAGAGTGAGGCAAAAACTGTTCAAGATAAAGAATACTGTTGGCAGAAAAACCAAGTGAACACAGGCCATGAATACAGCTAGGCTGGAAGTGAAAAGAGGATTTCATACCACCAGAGCTCTGGTTACACTAATTAATACAGAGTGTTGGAGAGAAATGTAGAAAAAAAATGAAGTAACTGAGTAGATGGGGCTGGACCAATTTATGGGAGCAAGTTCCCTTTCATCCTATGTCCAGCTGCAAAATTTGTACGCAGTCTCTCCACCTGATATTTCAGACTCCACATCATGCTATCACCAAAAGCTAAGTTCTTAACTCTAAAACAAGAACTATATTAAAGTGACTCTGCCAATATTTTTAAAACAATACCTACAAGTTACAAATGGTATTAAACATCAATTTCTTTTGCCATTTATCCCTGCAGGGAAATCTACCTGTCAAAATCCGCAGGGTGAGAAGCACTGCAGTTCTGAAACAGCTCTTCCTCTCCTATGTGGGAAGGCTGTGTCAGTGGGCAAGAACAAGGCTGGGACGCAGCAGGTGGTGAATTTTAACCAGGGCTTTCCAGATGACACAGAATTAGCCTTGACAGTCACTTACACAGAGTATGAGACTTCCTATCTATAAAGCTGATGCTTGTATTACACACAGTGCTACGAGAGTGATATCTCCTAGGTGCATCATTTAATGTTTTACAGTGATTTATTTGAAGATGGAGGCTTTAGCAGAGCTAACTCAATAGATTCTTCTGGTGCTTTAAAACAAACATGTCCTGAACATCATTAAGAAACAGGCCTTCCTTCCCTTCAAAATGATTTTGCCCTTGAAAAGAAAACATTTCTTTATTTATGTCTTTATGAATCCTCATAAATCCGCAGTGTTATTTAAGTTGCTGGTGCTACCATTTTCCTACCTGTTGCAACTGTGCTACACACAAACACAACAGCTACAATGACAAGTTGCACCCAGGAGTTAGGGACTCACTAAAACCTGAGCATAACTGACCAGCCGTCAAGGCATAAGAGAGCAAACCACTCTCCCAAAGTCCTGTGATGACATTACCAGGACCAGCGGCGTCTGTAACGGGGTTGGGGCAGTGGGAGCTGCAGAGGCGGCAGCACTGGCATGACGAGGACGATACCCACAGCCCAGCACTGCTGGTGGGTAAGGCCAAGCAAAGTACGAACCAGCTCCTTGCCTTTGGGGTTTGTGTGTTTCTGTGCAGGCTGAATGACTGCAAACCAGGAGGGAATGACAATCAAAGCTTTTCTCCTCTCCCTTCTCACCAAGTGCATCTTCTGTCCCAGGTCAGGGGGAAGTGAATGTGGAGCAACGGTTCTCAACTCGTATTGCTGGAGTGGATTTGGGGGTCTATGAATTAGAGTAGCACTTCGATACTACAAAGTAGTCAAATCTATGTATTTGATATGTTAGCACTTTTCTCTGTATTTTGTGCTCCAGAATTGTTCCTGAAAAATGCTAATTTTTCAGCTGCTTCCCCTGGTCCTTACCCTCGCAAAGAAATGCTTTGCAAACAACTCTAGAATAACTTCAGTACTGGCTGCCTAACACAGACAGCAGGATCAACCATGTGAGTGGCATGAACAGCATCTGAAAAGCGGGCTAACGCTACAGAGCCAAAATAATAATAGTTTGATATCACCATCATTTAGTCCTTCAGATATTGTACCCCGTTCCTACAAACAGCTGCTTTCCACATGGTGCGGCAGAAGGGCAGGGATACTGTCTGTCCAGCTTGCAGGGTCCTTTGGGTGCGTGATACAGATGGAAGAAGTAATTAGGAGTGCATTACCCACAATAGTAATAATTACATGCTAAAGTATGGACTGAAGTCCATACTTCCAGCAGAGGACTACAAAGATGATGAAGGGACCAGAGCATCTCTCCTACAAGGAAAGGCTGAGGGAGCTGGACTTGTTCAGACTGAAGAAGAGAAGGCTGAGAGAGGACCTTAGAAATGCCTATAAATATCTTAAGGGTGGGTGTCAGGAGGATGGGACCAGACTCTTTTCAGTGGTGCCCAGCAACAGGACAAGGGGCAATGGGCTCAAACTGAAGCATATGAAGTTCTGAATGTGAACATGAGGAAGAACTTCTTTATTTTGAGGGTGACGGAGCACTGGAACAGGCTGCCCAGGGAGGTTGCAGAGCCTCCTTCTCTGGAGATATTCAAAAGCTGCCTGGACAAGGTCCTGTGCAGCCTGCTGTAGGTGACCCTGCTTTGGCAGGGGGATTGGACTAGATGATCCCCAGAGGTCCCTTCCAAGCCCTACCATTCTGTATTTCTGTGATTCTGTGAAGTGTGGAAAACACTTCGCCTGTGAAACTTGGTATTGTGGAGAGGGGAAAACCATACTGGTACTGCACTGTGCAGTGCGCAGGGCACACTCAATGGAACGGGCAGCAAAGCATCCTCCTGAATGCTACACCATGATGCTCATTGAATCCGTCACATGTTGAGGAGCACCTGGACCACACTCCTTGCATCACCACCGTGCCTGTACGACTCTCCAGCAAAGCAGCCCGTTGTGCATGCATCATTTGCATCCTGGGGCTGTATGCCCAGAACAGGCTTTCATTGTACTGTGGGATCCTATTATTCTGTTCCCTCAAATTCATCACCCACTGAGTCTGGTTAGCTGTCATTGTTTGTTTTGGTGTTACAGAGAACAGAGGTGAATGTTATTCTCTCAAGAATGGAAATGAGGGTGTAACAATCAGAAGAGAAGAAAGAAATTAAAGCTGCTTAATTTTCAAGCATGTGGTGCAAAAAGATATCTTTTGTACGTGATTCCATCAAGGGAGAAGCATGTGCACCCCATCACAACAGAACAATGTGAATGTAATTCATTTTTTATAAAGATGGTGATCAGTGTATCTGTTTTCTAACTTTGTGCTTTTCCCTTTCCTTTTTGATAAAATTCCTGAGGAATCTGAAGACCGTTAAAGAAAATCTCCTACTAGACTATATTAGTTACTTATACGAAAATAAGTTACTTATATGCATCTATTTCCACCTAATTTGAAAGGTTTAGAGAAGCGTGTGAGTGTATCAGAGCATACAGTAGGATACACGTTTACAAGCAACATTTGTGATGATAAGGTGGCAATGAACGTATTATCTTGTGCTGTAGAGACTGAGAGAAATTATGGCATTGCTATTGCACGTTACTAATTGCTGTTGTTGTAAAAATAACTTTCTGTTTCAGTGAGATAGCTGCACTGCAGCAGCTGCCATTAGCAGTACGTTGTATCCTAGATGCTAACTGCGTTAGAAAAGCCAGGTGCCTCAATGGTCTTTGGTCTATCACAAAAGTACTTTGGTAAACCAGTATAGGCTCTGGATTTGGGGTTTCTCCTTCAGAAAACACCCTTTGCCTTTTGACAGAGGACTCCTTTATCCACAACTGTAGCTCTTCCACCAGAGCTAGCAGATCACAGCGTGAAACTTTTGAGGAATGCCAAGAGACATCCAGGCTATATCTATACTTGTAAATAAACCAGGTTGTTCTCTGGCCAGAGGGGTACGTGGCAGAGCGTGGCCCACAGCCATATGGCTAAATTCTGCTTATCACACAAGCAGAATGATCTTCTGCATAATGTCTTTTGGGAATCATCTCTGCCCTGTGCTGTCCCCAAAGAGAAATAGGTTAATCAGCCATTTAGCCTCTTCCGCTCTTCAGTAGCCTGGTGGCATTTTCAAAAGGACTTAAAAGCACATTGCCATGCCCTGGGATGTCATAACCCTTAATTTAGTGGAGAGCGGAGTGCCATGCCCTGGGGTATCATAACCCTTAATTAACAGTGGTAGTGCCAGTGCCTGGCAGCCCTGCAAAGCAAGTAGCCCGATCCACATGTTGCTATTTGAATGGAAAGGCCAAAGCACTTGCAGTGCTCACTAAGACCCTCTGAGTCCATGGTGTGCATATAGTTCTACGTGATTTAGGAGCCTAGGACCTATTTTTCAGTATTATTTTAGCGTTTAGGCATTTTAAAGATCTGATTCATGATAGTACAGAGGTTGAAAATGTTGCTGCCCTCCTGGTCTCAGATACTTCTACCCTTGTCTGAACAACAGCAGAACAGAGAGTGTACCAGCATTTCAGCCCTTGCGATTGTCAGATTAGTAGGAACAGGCATGGGTTTCTGTTTACCTTGATATGTCAGGCTGTAAAGTGCTGCTGCAGCTGTGGACTTTGAGTTATTATCCCCGATATATTTAGTTCAAGGTAACCACATGTACTATTTTGCCAAAAGAAAAAAAACCACCAGCTTTATCACATTATATATCTCCAATTATCTTTTTTGCATGAATACATCAACGCAAGAAAGGTTTGCAGGACCATTTTTTATTCAGTTGGTTGGGACTGTAAGCTCCTAGTACTTACAAACGTACTGCTGAGACAGGTCCTGGTTCTGTATGTATCTGATAAGGTGTTTATATTGGCCTGTTGTTAAAGTGGTACAAACACATAATATTTGATCTGGCACAAAGACTCCCAGAAGGAAGGTATTACCTTAAAATTATTTGAATAAGCCTGAACTGGCAAAACAAAGCTATGTAGGATCAGCACCGTGTGTCATGTGGTGACAGCTATTTGTGGATCCATTCTAGGAGCCCTAGTGATAGAGTGTTTCAGCAAAGCACAGCATGAACTTCACGATTTAGATGGTGTGAGCAAAGATCAAGCATGAACCTGGCCCAAACTGCTGTCATTTAGAGAGACTAATGCAAAATTGTTTCCCATGTATCGGTTGTGCCTCTGTTTTCCTAGTCTACCGATAAACGCCATCATCATGGTTTTGATGCAGACCGAGATGCCAAGAAAATACATACTGCCTGCAAAGGAGTAGGTAAGAAAGCTCTCATTTTTTATACAAAGGGCAGTTCAATATTATAAAAAGCACATACATAAACTGAGTGCAAAACAACTGTTCCAGCCAGTTTCAGGTAACCTTTATGCTTTCTGTCACTTAATGACTCAAAGAACATGCACACCCCTGAAGTTTTATACGATTACGATAAATAGGAACGGAAGCCAGCTTGTTCATTGAAGACTGGTAGGATCTAGTTTGTTAATTGCTTGGCTCCAGGGATTGGGATAAACATGATATTTGCTCCCTGCAATAGGAACATCAAGCTGTCAAGACTGATGCTGGGGGGTCCAACTAGTCAGGTTGGCTTAAGGTCGTGGTTATATGTCCTTTCCCAGGCCTTCAAGGACCAGTGAGAAACATCACCACCTCCATATGTTTATCAGAGCCCACTGCAGCTCCATCAGCTGAAAGGAATATATGGTGCTCTCAGTCTGCATCAGTGATTTTTAACCAGAAAAACTGGCTCCCACCATCTTCTAAGGTGGTTTGAAGTAATCATCTGGCTGACTGTGCACTGATGTGGATGAGGAATGCACAGTGTTCATGGGATCCTCAGGTCCATGGAGGTGACAATGTCCAGCAGAGGAAGAACAACGAGGCAGCACACGAGAGCAAGAAGTTACTAATTCATTCCAGGTGTTTGTGCAGTAAACACGTATTTAAGCATTTCTTCCTAGTATAGCACTGACATTCAGAATCACCTAGTTATGTGCTGAATTTTAGGAATTGTTCCTGTCCTGTCAGCTGAGCCCTCTCAAGACAGTTCCTCAAAGGACTCTCCTACTGAGAGTTTAACCCCACATTGTCGGATAGGAGTGCTTTTCCTTCTAAAAATGGACCATGCCTTCTGCCTCAGTTCTAAGCAGGAAGACCTGAACAAGACGCCCTAAACTTGTCCTGTATGTACCTAGTAGTGATACGCAGAGATGAAAACGCATCAGCTGCTACTGAATGCCAATATAATTTGTATTTTTATCCTTTGTGCTGGGAGATCCTCAGAAACCCTTGTTGGTCCCTGCTCCCAGGAGCCTATGATGAGGCATGGCACAAAGCCCAGTAGGTGGATGCAACAGATGGAAGAGCACGAGGAGAGCATGGGGCAGTGTCCACCAGCATGACGTGCATGCATCAGCAGACCTGGCATATGGCTGATGCTTTGATCTGCCATCTAAACCCGTGATATGCTATGGGCATTTTGGCAGTGTCCATCACATGCAGGGTCATAGACACACATTCTCCGTTTCAGTACTTGTCTTGAAGAAACAATGCCTGAGGCAAGCTGCTGACCCTGAGATGGAGGTGCACCAGGACATGTGTGTTAATGCAATAGCTACTCTACTGTGTCTTTCGGGCATCCAAGTAACATCACTGCAGTCCTGTCTCTTTAGCCACAAACATAACAAATGCCTTCCAGCATCTTTGTTTAGCACAAACATCTGTTTATATGGCTGAGGGCAAGAAGAGTACAAGAGCAAGGTCATTGCCTTTAGTAAGCTGCTTCCAGCCATTGCATGAGTTACAGCTCAAAGCTGCCCGAGGGCTTTCTGCTGGAGGGATGCTGCATGTTCAGGTCCCCTGCGGGTTCCCAGGAGATGCAGCTGCTGTGGGGCCCATCAGCAGGGCAGCCCATGCTCCCACTTCACTCTCACTTATTTTTTGCCAAGCAAAGCAGCATCAGCAGAGACTCAGACTGTGAAGGTTGGTTCCTGCTCCTCCTCCTGACTCTACTGAGTGCAAAGCACAACCCATTTTATACAGGCTGTACATTTGGGCTGTGGGTTGATGAAGCGGATTTACACACATCCTCGCCTACCCGGACCACTCGCCCCACGCCGTTTGTTCTGTTGTGTGAACACAAGCATTCGCACATTTAATGAACTGGATCTGGTGGCTGATCCCTCAGGACTACTCAAACAAGCACTGCCGCCAAGAACGTGTATGTCAGCTTACAGGCACTGGCATAACCCTGATTTTAGGAGCAGTGTCTGACCCTCTCAGACAGAAGACTCTCAATTTCCCTAATAAAATATAAGTGGTATGAGATGGCGAACTTTTATTTTATGGTCTGCACATTGAAGCTGACTACAGTTAAATATATCCTCAAAAGAGTCTTAGATGATGCAGATCCTAAAGCTGGCACCAGTGGGGATGTATGTATAGCAATTTCTTTTGTCTTTAGAGATGAAGTTTTCTTTCCTGTGCATTAGATTCCTGAGTAAATAATTCTTACACACAATTTCTTTTTCAGGAACCGATGAAAAGAAAATTATTGAAGTCTTGTCAAGTCGAACATCGGAGCAGAGACAACAAATAAAACAGAAGTACAAGGCTCTGTATAGCAAGGTATTTTGAAATAAATGGCCTCTCTGTTTCAAACCACATACCTGCTAGAAATACAGCCTCTAGGCCTCTGCTTTGGAAAATATCAAGGGCACAGTGTATTTAAGGAGGACACCAGTTAGTTTCTGATTCAGCAATGTATTTTAGCTCATAAAATACCAATTATATTGCTAATCTTAGGCCTCAGAGTCTTCTTGAAATCAGCCTTAAACAGGTCAGAGCATTTTAATCACAGTTGGGAGAGCTAGAAAATAAATAATAAATAAATAAATTAACTGAAACAAGAAATATTTCAGCTTGTGTTCATCTTCAGCACATTCAGAAAAACAAACTAATATAGAAGGTAAATTTTGTCAGAATCCCTCTCAAACCAGATGCAAATTCAGAGGAACTATTTGATATTACATCATTGTATTTTTGTTGAGTTTAATAGATGTAGTGTTGATTTCTTCCAGTAATGAAGTAGAATTCATGTTGTAAAACTGAGAAATCACACAGAATCACACACACAGAATGGTAGGGTTTGGAAGGGACCTCTGTGGGTCATCTAGTCCAACCCCCCTGCCGAAGCAGGGTCACCTACAGCAGGCTGCACAGGAGCTTGTCCAGGCGGGTCTTGAATATCTCCAGAGAAG